>ERZ1027266.25-NODE-25-length-90749-cov-8.311465_pt1 | contig 90749 bp, 66 predicted proteins | sample MGYA00519257_ERZ1027266 | MGnify/ENA primary metagenome ERZ1027266 (study PRJEB26926, sample SAMN06164683) | human gut metagenome | biome: ENVO:00009003; feature: ENVO:2100002; material: ENVO:00002003 | host: Homo sapiens | place: USA | collected 2012 ... | reverse complement strand
ACAAGAATGTACTAGCGAAACCACAAAATGTACCAGGTCTTAATCGAGCACAAAAATTGGACTAGGTCGACCCAACCACAAGTAATGGACTAATGCACTTTTATGTTGCTTTTAAACGATAAGATGAGAAGGGATGCTTACAGTACCTTTTGCAGCAGATTCAGCACGTTTTTATGGGTAATTTTTTCAACGGTGCTGGCGCTGTATTTTTTAGAAAGATATTCGTAAACCGCACTGTAATCCTGCACTCCGTGGAGGTTATAGGGCGGATGGCTGATGCCGTCGAAGTCACTGCCGAAGCCGATATGGTCATCATTGCCCATGAGGTTCAGCATGTAATCGATATGGCGGTAAATACTTTCGATGCAGGCATCGTTGTAATCATGTTCCAGGAACTGGCCGGCAAAGGTAACACCAATCAGGCCGTCATTTTCGTTGATTGCCAAAATCTGCTTATCATCCAGATTACGCGGATGCGGGCAGAGAGCCTTGGCGTTGGAGTGAGTTGCGATAATAGGCTTGCTGCTGGCTTCGATAACGTCCCAGAAGCCTGCCGGTGCGATATGGGAAACGTCAACCAGCATACCGAGCTTGTTCATTTCGGCAACTACCTGGCGGCCGAAAACAGTAAGACCGCCGCCGCTGCCTTCTTCGTTAACGCCGTCGGCAATATCGTTACGGTTGCTCCAGGTGAGCGTCATGGCGCGCACGCCTAATGCGTAGAGGCAGCGCAGTGCTTCCAGGCTGCCGTCGATAGCACCGCCCTCTTCGATGGCGAGCAGGGTTGCAGCCTTGTGGTTGAGTACATCGGCAGCATCCTCTTTAGTGAGAACCTGCAGCACGTCGATGCCGTTTGCATGCAGCTTCTTTACCTCCTGCAGGTATTTGTCGAGCAGCTGCAGGGTGTAGCGCAGGCCGCCGTAATAACGGAATTCGCGTGTGGGTACGAAGATAGCGCAGAATTGCAGGCCGCCGCCGAGGGCGATTTGGCGCTGAATGTCAAAATGCTGGTCATTGGCGTAAAGGCTGGTGCCTTTCTTATATAATTCGGTCAGGGTGTCGCAGTGACAGTCACAGATAAACATGAGGAAAACTCCTTTCAGAATTTATTAAACCCCCGCGTTTCCCGAACGTGGAACAGCGGGGGTCTAATTATAAATTTTTAATTAACAGTCAGACAGCCTTGCTTCTTACCAGCCGGTGTAGTAGTAGAAGAAGGTCATACCGATAGTAACGATCATAGCGCCTGCCATGGGGATTGCAGTGCGTTTTACCAGATCAAAGGAGGAAACGCCGCCCATGCCGGAGGATACTACGATAACCGCGGTAATCGGGGAGCAACTACGCATGATGGAAGCTGCGAAGTGCATCGGCAGCAGCATCAGTACCGGGTGCAGGCCGCTGTGGGCTGCTACTGCCGGAGTGAGTGCAGCGAAAGCAAAGAAGGGTGCGTTGCCGCTGCCCATAACAATTGCGGATACACCGATGATTGCTACCATAACCAGCATCATAGCCATCGGGCCGAAGCCTAAGTTTTTACTGCCGTCGATAAGAGTAGTGATAGCACCCATAGATACGAGGCCTTTAGCAAAGGTCTGGCCTGCTACAACCAGGGTGATAACGTTAGCCATCTGCATGCCTAAGCCATCGAAGAAGGTCTGAATATCGCCCAGAACCTTATGGCCGTCACGCCAACGGGCGTATTCGCAAATAACACCGATAGTCAGGCCGATAAACATAGCCATAACGATATTCATCTTGATAGTGGTAATCCAGAGAGAACTGAAGGAAAGAATTAATGCCAGGGGAATTACCGGCAGGATAGCGTACCACATTGGTGCATTATCTGCTTCTTCTTCCATTTTTTCAACTTGCATCGGCTGCACGATATGACCGTCGCGTTTATCCATATATTTCTGAGTCATGTAATGCAAAAAACCTACAACTACGAAGGCTACAGCAACAATGGGAACCTGATAATGACTCCAGTAAACGACAGGGTCAACGCCTGCGGTTTCAGCGGAAAGGATGGTGCCGGTATCACTGGGGCTCCAGTCGAAGCAGAGGGTGGTTGCTACAGCAGCGGTTGCAGACAGACGGCTTACGCCCAAACCTAACAGGATAGGGAACATGGTTACCATCAGCAGCATTGCCAGACCGGAGGCACTGTTGATGCACAGACCGATGAGCATACCGATAACCCAGGTGCCGCTCATTACCAGATAGGGGGATTTTAAAGCCATCAGCGGTTTGATGGTTAAACGCACTAAAGAGCGGGAAGCGCCGATTTTATCCATATATTTAGCGAAAGCGCCTACAGACATAATGTTCAGGCCAAGCTTGCCAACGTTAGAACTGAAGGTTGCGCGGATAAATTCAAAGGCATCGAAAATTACGGAGCCTGTTGTTGCCTTAGCTCCCAAAATCTGGCTGTAACCCAGCATAGCAGCGATATACATCATGATAATACCGCCCATGAAGAGCACAGGCTGTGGTTTGTACTTTTTGTAAATCAAATAGCCAACCCAAAAAGTTATGATAGCAGAAATAACAATACCCAATTTTCATCATCCCTTTCTCTATGAATTTATTGTACAAAAATTTAGGCAATTCCATTATAGCATAACTTTGTTGCATTAAGCAATAAAAAAACCTGCAATATTCCCCGCGAAGGGGACAGGATGCAGGTTTTTTTAGTTAATTATTAATAAATGTCAATCTTCTAAAGACAAAACGCGTAAAACATGTTGGATATAAATAGCCTGAATAGCTTTGGAACGGCCAAGACCGCACAGATGACCGGTTGTTTTGATGCCTAAAGCCTCAATCTGAGTCTTCCAACTGTCTTCCTCGTCGCTGTACATATCGTTGTTGGCGTGATCACCGGCAACAACCATCAGGGGATACATATGTACATGCTTGTATTTGCGCTCCTGCAGCTTTTGCAGGACAGCTTCAAAATTAGGAGTATCCTCTTCTTCTACGGTTCCTACAATAACAGGGAATTTCATAGAATCAAAGATTTCCTGCAGCTTAACATAGGTATAGCCATGTGCTTTGTTATTGTTGCGCGGAGTACCGTGGCCCATCAGGACTACGCCTTCGCCAGGCGCTAAGGGAGGAACCTGGACGGCGATAGCTGCTGCTGCCAGCTTATAGTCCTCTTCGTTAACGATGAGAGGCTGGCTGATAATAATTTTTTGGAATTTAGCGGTAAATTTATCCTTGAGGCTGAGAATCTTCTGTTCGAATTCTTCGCCGTGCAGCAGATGTGTCGGCTGCAATACTACCTCTTCGTAGCCTGCGTCTGCCAACTTTTGCAGCACTGTTTCCGTATCGTCGATTTTAATACCACGTTCAGCCAGACGTTTGCGGATAATTACGGAGGTAAAGGCACGATACTGGTCGTAGGCAGGGAAGGCTGCGGCCAAGGCCTGTTCAATGCCGCCGATATCGTGGGTTCTGGTTTCGTCGAAGGTGGAGCCGAAGCTGATAACCACCAGAGCTTTTTTGCTATCCATCTGTAGCACCTCTTCTTCCTGAATTAATTTATATTATAAAAATACTCTCCGCCCAGACAAGCGGACGGAGAGTAAAAAGGTGTGAAAGAAATGAATTACTTGTTAATTAAATTATTTAGCTTCCAGAGCATTCCAAGAATCGTTTGCTCTTTCAACAAACAGTTTTTGTACTGCTGCGTTTTCGCCCAGGCCGTGGATATAGGTGTTAACCTTGAAGCCTTCAGCCTGCAGTTGAGATTTAAAGGAATCAGGCTCGTCACCGGCCATATCGTTATTAGCATGGTCGCCTGCAACCATCATCAGCGGCATCAGAGTTACGTTTTTAATGCCTTTAGCTTTCAGTTGCGGAGTAACGGTGTCCAGATGCGGCCAGCCTTCTACGGAGAAGATGTAAGCGTTGGTGTAGCCAAGCTCATTCAGACGGTCTTGCATTACTGCATAGTAAGCATTGGACGGATGCGGAGTACCATGAGCCATGATCAGAACAGCATCTTTTTTGCCGAGTTTCGGGAATTGAGTAGAAACTGCTTTCATGGTTTCGGTAATATCGTCAGCTTGGCCTTCCTGACCTTGCCAGTACATCAGCGGAGTACCGAAGGTCATTTTCTTGAAGTCGTTTTTGTGCAGGTTATAAACTGCATCTTTGTATGCATATTCCATGCCAGGAATAATATCCAGAGAGGTCAGAGCAACACGTGTGTAGCCTTCAGCTTTCAGTTGAGCCAGAGCTTGCTCAGGTGTCGGGATGGTGAGACCTTCATGAGCTTTGATACGGTCAATAATAATATGAGAGGTGAAAGCGGTAACTACTTTTACACCGGGATGAGCAGCTTTAATAGCGTCTACAGTTGCTTCAATAGTTTTAGCACGGCTGTCTTTAAAGGTAGTACCGAAGCTCATAACAACGATAGCGTCTTTGTCAGGCAGGTTTGCCAGAGCAGGATTTACATTGGTTTTAACGCCGATTTGGGATGCCATAAGCAGAGCCGGGGTAGCGTCTTTAACTTCGTCGTTCAGTTGGTATGCGGCATGGCTGGTAGCAGCAAAGCCTAAGAGGGCAGCGCAAGTCATAGATGCAACAGCAAATTTTTTCAGACTTTTCATTTTGAAAGCACTCCTTTGAAATTCATAATCATCAAAAATAGTAGAAGGTTATTTTATAAACCTTACTTCTCTGTATTATATCACTTATAGTTGAGATGTCAACAAAAATAATAAGAATTGCTATTATGAAGTTATAATAAAAAACAGACTGCTGTTATCAGCAGTCTGTTGCAGGATTATTTCCTGAAGATTTTTTTGAAGCAGTCCTTCAGAGAACGGTTAAGCATGCCGTCTGCCGGGTCGTTTTCGTATTCGCGGCTGCGGCTGTCGCTGAAGGAGGCCACAAGCGTACCGTCAGACAAATCATAAAAGTTGTAAATCAGGCTTAGCTGCGCATACGGGTGAAAGCTTTCCGGTACCCAGCGCTGCCGGACAACGTCCTCCGTCCAGTAGTGGCGCTTGCCGTCTTTGTCATAGTAATAATGTCTTTCCTGAGTAGTGTAATCTTCAAAATGACCGGGAACAGCAACTACACTGTAACCGCAATGATTAACGGTAATACGCATTTCCAAATCTCGGGGGGCCAAGGCTTTACGGCCGGTATTATTATCATTGTGATACTCAGGCAGCGGCTTTTGCGTTTCATCTGTAGCAATCAGTTTTTGTTTGCCTACAGCCTGTAAAACAGCGGCAAGTACTTTGGTTTCGACGTTTTCGTCAGATTTGAAGCTGCGTGAGGGCTCTCCTTCCAGATTATCAATCTTGGTGATATGAATTTCTTTGACTGCACTCAGATTATAATCTGGATGCTTGTAGGGCTGATTAGCGAAGCAGGAAGCGCTGACGCAAATCAGCATAATGAATGTAAGCAGGAAAAAGGCTAATTTTTTCATAGCGTACCTCTCTGATGCTTATAGCAAATTAATCCTTCAGCATGCCCTTGATACCAGCAAAGGTTTCCGGGCTGATGATATGCTCGATACGGCAGGCATCCTTTTCTGCAATTGTTTCGTCTACACCCAAAACCTCGTTAATGAAACGGGTAAGGGTTAAGTGACGGTCGTAGACAGCAGCGGCTTTTTTCTGACCGTCCTTGGTAAGCAGGATGCGTCCGTCCGGCTCCATAATAATGTAGTTATCACGTTTGAGAATGCTCATAGCGCGGCTGACGCTGGCTTTTGTGAAATTCATTTCTTCCGCAATGTCGATAGAACGTACGCTGCCATTGCGTTTTGTCAGAACTAAGATAGTTTCCAAGTAATTTTCTCCGGATTCCAGCAGTGACATTTTTATAACCTCCATCAGTATCAGATGTAACATTTCGATTACTCTTATTTTAACACATTTAGTTCTTAACGTCACTAGCTAAGATAGTGTATAATAAAAATCGAATAAAATAGTCAAATGGGTAAGCTGTAGCTATCTGAAATAGAGGATTAGACGGAAAGAGGTAGTGCTATGTTAAATTTTATGCAGGAAAAATTAAGTGTCTGGGAGCTTTTGCGACGGACGGAAAAACCGATAGTGCTTTATGGTATGGGCAATGGTGCAGATAAGATTATTGATTGGTGCGAAGAAAACGGTGTGCGGGTGCAGGGGGTATTTGCCAGTGACGAGTTCGTCCGCGGTCAGCAGTTCCGCGGCTTTACGGTAGAACGCTATGATGTGCTGCGTGCGCGTCTTGGCAATGACCTTTTGGTTGTCATCGCTTTTGCCAGCGAAAGACCGGAGGTGCTGGAGCGCTTTGCGCAGCTGGCTGCCGAGCAGGAGGTGGTTGCACCGCATCTGCCGCTTTTTGACGAGGAAGAAACTGTAAGCGCAGCCTGGCTGCAGCGTTACGAAGAGCAGTTGGCGTATGTTTACGACAGACTTGCGGATGAACAGTCGCGCAGAGTTTTTGCAGATACGCTTAACTATAAGCTCAGCGGTAAGATAAGCTATCTTTTTGACTGCGAAACGCAGCGTGAGGAGGATATCAGTTCACTGCTTGTGCCGACGGCTAACGAGGTATATATGGATCTTGGTGCCTATAACGGTGATACCATACAGGAGCTGGGACGTCTGACTGACTGGCAATGGCGCGAGGTGCTGGCGGTAGAGCCGGATCGTCGTAACTGCCGCAAGCTGCGTCTGCTGGCTGACGAGCTGGCGGCGAAGGGGCTTACTGTCGAGGTACACGAGGCAGGCATCTGGAGCGAGCAGGGAGAGCTGGGCTTCAGCGACAGCGGCGGCAGGCAGTCAACGTTTATCGGTGCGGAGAAGAAAACAGTGCCGGTGACGACGATTGATGATGTAGCGGCGGGACGCCCGATGACAATGATCAAAATGGATGTCGAGGGGGCTGAGGTGCAGGCTATTGCCGGCGGCAGGCAGACCATCGGCGAATGTAAGCCGAAGCTGTTTGTCGCGGCCTATCATTATGATGTTGATTTATTCCGTCTGCCGCTGCTTTTGTGGGAGCTGGTGCCGGAGTATAAGATTTATCTGCGTAAGCATCCTTATGTCCCTGCATGGGAATTGAACTTTATTTGTATCGGACGATGATGGGACGATAAATGTCCATATAGGACAAAAAACGTCAAATGTAATATGGTGGTGGAATGTCCGTTTTGTAAAGGTCAAAGTGACACAAAAAGTTAAATATTTGCAAAAATAATGTAAAGTGTAAGCAGGTAAAAAACGGCCTGCAGCGAATTTATCAAATATGGGTGTAGAATGGGAACACACTAAAATATAAGTTTCAACGACGATGCAAAAAAAGGAGTGTATGCAAATGAAAAAATCTAAATGGATGCTTGGTGCAGCAGCAATGTTGGCTTTATCTGTAGCTTTGGCAGGTTGCGGCGGTGACAAAAAAGCAGACGACAAGGCTGCAGGCGTAAAAGGCAGTCTGATGGTTTATACATCTATTTATCCCGATATTATCGACAATATGTGCAAACCTAGCGTTGCAAAGGCTTTCCCGGATATGAAGGTTAACTGGTTCCAGGGCGGTACCGAAAAAGTTATCACCAAGATTACCGGTGAAATCAAAGCTAAAAAGATTGCTGCAGACGTTCTGATGGTTGCAGATCCTTCCTACTATCTGAAGTTGCAGGAGCAAGGCTTGCTGTTGCCTTACAAATCCAAAGAAGATGCTAACGTTATCAGTGAAAAAGACAAAGACGGCAACTGGTATGGCGTTCGTATCTCCAACATGATTATTGCTTATAACTCCAATAAGCTGAAAGCTGAAGAAGCTCCGAAAAACTGGACTGACCTGACCGACCCGAAATGGAAAGGCAAAATCGCTATGCCTAACCCGATGCTGTCCGGTACTGCTTATGTAGCAGTTGGTGCTCTGGCTGACAAATACGGTTGGGAATATTTCGATAAACTGAAAGCTAACGGCCTGCGCGTTGAAGAAGGTAACTCCGCTATTCAGAACAAGCTGTTGACCGGCGAATATGCAGCTGTAATGATTCTGGAAGAAAACATTCTGAAGCTGGCTAACACCAAGAAAGAGCCTCTGAAGATTGTTTATCCGACCGACGGTGTAATCAACGTTCCTTCCCCGATCGCTATCTTCAAGGATACTAAGAATCCTGAGGGTGCAAAGGCTTTGGTTGACTGGTGGCTGTCTAAAGAAGGCCAACAGGCAGTTGTTAAAGGCTGGATGCACTCTGTGCGCGGTGACGTTTCTGCTCCGACCGGTGCTGAAGAAACCAAGAAAATTGTTGAGGGCAGAATTAAAGTTGATTGGCAGAAGCTGGCTAACAACAATGCTCAAATCAAAGAAGAATTCCGTAAGAGAGTTATGGATAAATAATGCGTTGCTAAGTTAAATTATAGCGGAAACAGGGAGACCTTTCAGGCCATCCCTGTTTTCTGCTCAATAAAGAGGGGCCGAAAGCTTGCTTTTGGTATTGCTCTGAGGTATTAAATAAAGGAGAAAGAAGCGTTCTATGTCAAGAATAAACAGTAAATTTATTGTTATCGCTATCTCCGTGCTGTTGCTTTTATACTTTGTTATCTTCCCGATGGGAATTCTGCTGTATGACAGCATCATGCTGGATGGCGCAATTAACTTGGAAAACTATCGCAATGTATATAGTCAGGATGTCAACTGGCGTGCGTTGACGAATACAATCGAGCTGTCTTTGGGCGTTATGATTGTCAGTGTGCTGATTACCTTCCCGCTGGCGTGGCTGGTTGGCCGTACTGATATGCCCGGTAAAAAAATCTACCGTACTCTGCTGGTATCCAGCTATATGATTCCGCCGTATGTAGGCGCTATCGCTTGGGTACAGCTGTTGAACCCCAGTGTAGGTTATCTGAATGAGATTCTTAAATTTGTCTTTGGTCTGGAAACGGCGCCCTTTGACATTTATACCATGACCGGCTTAGGCTGGGTACTGACTCTGTTCTACTCTCCCTTTGCTTTCATCACTATTTCCCGTGCTATGGAGAAAATGGATCCGACCTTGGAAGAGGCAGCGCGTGTCAGCGGTGCTTCTCCGATGCGTACCGTTTTTGACGTAACCCTGCCGCTGATGGCTCCGTCTATCTTGGCAGGCGGCCTGCTGGTATTTATTGCTGCCGGCAGCTGCTTCGGTATTCCTGCTATCGTAGGTATGCCCGGCAATATCGAAGTAATGACCACGCGTATCGTAACCTATATTTATATGGGTGATACTGCGGGCGTACGTGATGCTACGGCTCTGGCTGCGTCCTTGATGTTCCTTGCTAACATCCTGCTGTTCGGTATGACTTGGATGGTTGGCAAAAAGGATTACACCACTATCAGCGGTAAGAGCACCCGTCCGAACATTGTTGAGCTGGGCAAATGGAAATGGCCCTGCTTCTGCCTGGTTGGTGCTTACAGCATGATTTCCATTATCATTCCGCTGGGCTCCATCGTGCTTACCAGCTTGATTATCACTCTGTCCAAGCCGATTGGTCTGGACAACCTGGGCTTTGATGCCTGGATTCCTGTTATCACCAGCTCCCAGTATATGGAAAGTGTTTGGAATTCCGTTGTTTACGCTGTTATTGCTGCCTGCATCGGCACACTTATTTCTGTTTTTATTGCATATCTTGCGGTTAAAACCAGAATCAAAGGCCGCAGCCTGCCGGATTTGCTGGTAGTTATCGGTGGCAGTACCCCGTCCATCGTTATTGCGCTGGCTTTGATTATTACCTTCAGCGGTAATTTTGGTTTGAACCTGTATTCCACAATGTGGATTATGGTAGTCGCTTATCTGGTAAAATACATGACGATGTCTGTGCGTACCATCGCCGCTTCGCTGAGCCAGGTGCACATCTCTCTGGAGGAGGCTGCACTGAACTCCGGCGCCAGCTGGCTGCGCTGCTGCAAGGATATCATCATGCCGCTTATTGCACCGTCTATAGTTGCCGGCTGGTTCCTGATTTTCATGCCGTCCTTCTACGAGCTGACTATGTCCTTGCTCCTGTACGGCAGTGATACCAAGACCATCGGCGTATTGCTGTATGAACTGCAGACCTATGCGGATACGCAGAACGCTTCTGTGCTTTCTGTAATCATTCTGCTGATTGTTTTGATTGGCAACCTGATTCTGAACAAGGTTTCCAAGGGTAACGTAGGTATTTAATTAAAGGAGTGTAATAAATGGCTGAGGTAAGAATTGAGCATGTATTTAAACGTTTCGGCGCTGTAACTGCCGTAAACGATTTTGATTTAGTTGTAAAGGATGGCGAATTTGTTTCCATCCTCGGTCCTTCCGGTTGCGGCAAAACCACTACTCTGCGTATGATTGCAGGCTTTGAGCGTGCTACCGAAGGTGAAATTTATATCGGTGACCACTGCGTAAGCTCTTCTATTAAGGGAAGCTTCGCTCCGCCTGAAAAACGTGATATCGGTATGGTATTCCAGTCCTATGCTGTTTGGCCGCATATGACTGTTGCCGAAAACGTAGGCTATCCTTTGAAAATTCAAAAGGTAGATAAGAAAGAGCGTGAAGAGCGTGTACAGAAGATGCTGGAGCTGGTTCACCTTGGTGAATACAGCAAGCGTTATCCGCATCAGCTGTCCGGCGGTCAGCAACAGCGTGTAGCTTTGGCGCGTGCTCTGGTAGCACAGCCCGGACTGCTGCTTTTGGACGAGCCTTTGTCCAACCTGGATGCTAAGCTGCGTGAATCCATGCGCTTTGAAATCCTTGCTATTCAAAAAGAATTGGGCATTACTGTTGTATACGTAACTCATGATCAGGGCGAAGCAATGGCAATGAGCGACCGCGTAGTTGTTATGAGTGCCGGCGTTGTGCAGCAAATCGGCGCACCGCACGAAATTTATACCAAGCCTGCCAACAAAATGGTTGCGGACTTCATCGGTCTGGTTAACTTTATTGATGGCGAGGTTAAGGGTGACAGAGTATTCATTAAGGGCAGCAATGTTTCCTTCCCGAATACCGCTAAGGTTAGCGGCGATGCTACCATTGCGGTACGTCCGGAGAATATTACCATGTCCCTCAGCGGCGGCTTGGTTGAAGGTCAGGTAACTCACCGCTTCTACTTGGGCGATGCGGTTGACTATCGTGTAAATGTTCACGGTCATGATATCCGCGTCATCGTTAAGGGTGCAGATCTTAATGCGATTCCCGATGGCTCCAAAGTATATCTGGACTTTGACAGAGTAATGGTTTTCGACAGAAACTAAGCTGAAAATACAAGACGGAGATAACGGATTTAATTCCGCTTATCTCCGTTTTTTTTTGTGTAAAGAAATATAAAAAAATGACGGTTAGCTGTTGACAACTCGTCTGAATCGTAGTATAGTGTTCTTAAACAGGAACAATAGTAAAGAAACGCGACTAAAGCGTTAAAAGGTTCCGTCGAAAAAGCTGAAGAGCTGAATGAGGGTTTTATGAATTTAATTGAAGGTCTTACTAATTTTAACTTAACAAAGCAGGAAGCAACGCTGTATGTGCTGCTGCTGAAATCCGGTCAGATGACCGGCTATGAAGCAGCTAAGCAGACCGGCATTTCGCGCTCTAACACCTATACCGCGCTGGCAGGCCTGGTGGATAAGGGCGCTGCTTATGTGCTGGAGGAGGGCAAGGTAACACGCTATACTCCGGTGCCTGCTGTTGAGTTTTGCAGCAACAAAATCAGCTGTTTGGAGGAGATAAAAAAAGATATACTCCAACAGTTGCCGGTGCTGAACAATGATCCTGAGGGGTATATCACCATCAAGGGTGCGCAAGAGATTATAAATAAAATGCGCAATACCGTGCGTCAGGCACAGGCAAGAATTTATCTGTCGGCTAACAGCAGAATGCTGGAGCTGCTGCTGCCGGAACTGCAGGATGCTTTGCAGCGAGGCTTGAAGGTAGTAGTTATCGGTGATAAATACTTTTCTTTGCCGGGAGCAATCTGCTACGGAACAAATAAGCAAAGCGAGCAGATTCGTCTGATTGCCGATTCGCACACTGTTTTGACGGGGGATTTACAGGATGATGAGGATTCAACCTGTTTGTATTCCTGCAAACGCAATTTAGTTGATTTATTTAAGGAAGCGCTGCAGAATGAAATTGCGCTGATTAAATTACAGAAAGGTGATATAAATGTCTAAGAAAATTCCTTTTGTTACTAAAGAACAGTTAGAAAAAATCGTGTCCCAATATCCGACACCGTTCCATCTGTATGACGAGGCCGGAATCCGTCGCACCGCGCGTCTGGTGAATAAGGCTTTTTCCTGGAACAAGGGCTTTAAAGAATATTTCGCAGTAAAGGCTACACCTAACCCCTATCTGCTGCAGATTCTGCGCGAAGAAGGCTGCGGTGCCGACTGCTCTTCCTATACCGAGCTGCAGATGAGCGATGCCGTAGGCTTTAAGGAGAGCGAGATTATGTTCTCCTCCAATGCAACTCCGGCAGAGGATTTTAAACTGGCACGCAAATTGAATGTTACCATCAACCTGGATGATATTACTCATATCGACTTTTTGGAAAAGGTTGCTGATATTCCGGAAACCATATGCTGCCGTTATAATCCCGGCGGACATTTTGCTATTGCCAACAATATTATGGATAACCCCGGCGATGCCAAATATGGTATGACTCATGAGCAGATTATCGAAGCTTATAAAATTCTCAAGAGCAAGGGCGTGAAGAATTTCGGTATTCATGCATTCCTGGCTTCTAATACCGTTACCAACGAATACTATCCGGAGCTGGCGCGTATTCTGTTTGAGCTGGCAGTAGAGCTGAAGGAAAAAACTGGTGCGCATATCTCCTTTATCAACCTCAGCGGCGGTATCGGTATTGCCTACAAGCCTGAGCAGCAGGATAATGATGTGCTGGCAATCGGTGAAGGTGTGCGCAAGGTATTTGAAGAGGTACTCGTTCCGGCAGGCATGAGCGATGTTAAGCTGTTCACCGAGCTTGGCCGTTATATGCTGGCACCGAACGGTGCTCTGGTAACTACCGCTATTCACCAAAAGCATATCTACAAAGAATATATCGGCTGTGATGCCTGCGCTGCCAATCTGATGCGTCCCGCAATCTACGGCTCCTATCATCATATTACCGTTATGGGCAAGGAAAATGCTCCCTGCGACCATAAGTATGATGTAACCGGCGGTCTGTGCGAGAACAACGATAAATTTGCCGTGGACAGAATGCTGCCTGAAATTAATATCGGCGATCTGCTCTTTATCCATGATGCCGGTGCACATGGCTTCTCTATGGGCTATAACTATAATGGTAAGCTGCGCAGTGCCGAGCTGCTGCTGCAGGAGGACGGCAGTGTTAAAATGATTCGCCGTGCGGAAACCCCGGCAGATTATTTTGCTACCTTTGATTTCGGCGAGTACGGACCGAAGCTGGCAGAAGAAGCAAAAATTAAAATGTAAAAAGCAAAAAGCAACGCTTAGTGACGTTGTTTATTGAGGACTGGAGCCTGAGAGCTTCAGTCCTTTTTATTGTGTGATTTAAGCACTTGCCTGAAAGCTGCTTTTGATTTAAAATATATAGTGAATTGTCGGAAGCTTTAGGCAATAATGCTTTCGGAAAAACTATCAGGCTGCGAGGGACTGCAGCCGAATTTTGGAGGATGTGCTTATGCAAAATAAATATGCTGTTTACGAGGAGGCGTTGGCGGAGGAGCTTATTCCCGCCATGGGCTGTACTGAGCCTATTGCCATTGCTTACTGTGCTGCTGTATGCCGCGAGCAATTAGGAGCTTTTCCGGAGCAGATTGAAATCTGGGTTAGCCGTAATATCATCAAAAACGTTAAGAGCGTTGTTGTTCCGAACACCAACAAAATGAAGGGCATCGAGGTTGCCTGCGCTGCCGGTGTTGTTGCTGCTCATTCCGAGCGTCAGCTGGAGGTTCTGGCTTATATCAACCAGGAACAAAAGGCTGAAATTAAGGCTTTGGCTGAATCCGGCAAGATTAATATTCACGTTTCCGAAGAACCGGATATTTTCTATATCCGTATTTTCCTGGCAGCAGGCGGCAATAATGCCGAGGTAACTATCCGCACAGACCACACTAATGTTACCTGCATCAAGAAAAACGGCGTTACTATTTTGGAAAAACCGATTGTGCCTGCCGAAGAAGAGGCAAAGAGCCTGTGGAGAATCGAAGACGTTCTGGATGCGGCCCGCAATATGCCGTTAGATAATGTTAAGCATCTGCTGCAACGCCAGATTGATTTTAATATGGCTATTTCTAAAGAAGGCTTGACCAATGATTACGGTGCAAGCATCGGCAAAATTTTATTGCGCCGTGACCCGGACAGCCTGCGTATCCGCGCACGTGCCAGCGCTGCTGCAGGCAGTGACGCGCGTATGAACGGCTGCGAGCTTCCGGTAGTAATTACCTCCGGCAGCGGCAACCAGGGTATTACCGCTTCTGTTCCTGTTGTTGTTTATGCCCATGCATTGGCTGCAGGCGAAGAAAAAATGCTGCGTGCAGTACTGCTGAGTGACCTTGTTACCATCTACCTGAAACAGGGCATCGGCAAGCTGTCTGCTTACTGCGGTGCTATCAGTGCCGGTTGCGGTGCCGGTGCGGCAATCGCATTCCTGTATGACTGCACCGATGACCAGATTGAGCATGCTGTAGAAAATGCTCTGGCTATCAATAGCGGTATTATCTGCGACGGTGCTAAATCCTCCTGCGCAGCTAAAATTGCTATGGCTGTTGAAGGCGGTCTGATGGGCGTTGATATGTCCGTGGCAGAACGTAACTTTGCCGGCGGTGACGGCATTGTCCAAAATACTGCCGATGAAACCATTGCTGCAGTCGGCAAAATTGCCAGCCAGGGCATGGTAGAAACCGATAAAGAAATTATTGATGTAATGCTTGGCCTGTAATAAGCCAAAAAATAAGAGAGTCTGCGCTGAGCGCAGGCTCTCTGTTTTTTATGTCCGGCAGATAATTATTCTTCTACCATTTTAGTAAGCTCTTCAACGTGTTCGGTAGCAGTGAGCACATAGATGAAATCGCCGCTGAGCAGGCGTGTATCACCTGCCGGGATGAGTTGTGATTCACCGCGCTTGACGTCTACTAAGAGTGTGTTGGGCGGCCAGGGGATATCCTTGATGAGCTTGCCGCTGACGCTGCTGCCGCTGCAAACTACCAGCTCGATAACATTGCGCTGCTCCAGCACAGCCGGCTCAGGTGCTTTTTTGTGCAGCATGCGCTGCATCAGCTCCTCGTAGATTGGCTTGCTGTGGCACAGCTCGGCAATGACGAAGGCTAACATTGCCGCGATAGCCAAAGAAAGCAGCTGCTGGTAGCTGGCAGTCATTTCCATAATCAGAACGGTGCCGGTAATAGGTGCGCGCACGGAAGAAGCAAAGAGCGCAGCCATAGCAACTACCATGATGTTGGTGGCATAAGCAGGCTCAATCCAGCCGAACATAATCAGAATCTGAGCGCAAATGCTGCCGCAGAGAGCACCGATAACGAGCATCGGCAGGAAGAAGCCGCCGGGAACGCCGCAGCCGTAGCTGATGAGCGTAAAGATAAGCTTGCCTGCAAGAAAAATCAACAGAACCTGCAAAGACACAGGTGCTTTGGCCAGATGGTTAATCAGCTCGTTGCCGCCGCCCAAAACCTCGGGCAGGAAGTAGCCTAAAATGCCGGCGCAGATAAGGGCAAAGGCAATTTTCTCTACCGGACGCTTGAAGCAGGGCAGGCTGTAAAAGCGGCCGATGTTCAACAGGCCCCAGTTAAAGATAACGCCTGCCAGACCGCTGGCGAGCGCAACCAAAATGACAATGCCGTAATAGCCGATTGGAAGCAGCTGTAAGTCGGGGATATCAAAAATTGTCGCTCGACCGAAAATAGCGCGGGAAATAATCGTCGCAGTGAAGGCTGCTGCCATGGAGGGCAGCAGAACCATGATGGAAAAGTTGCGGTGCAGCTCCTCCAAAGCAAAGATTACACCGGCGAGCGGAGCGTTGAAGGCTGCTGCCAGACCGGCGCTGGCACCGCTGGTCAGCAGATAGCGTTCCTCCATGCGGGTGCGTCCCATGAGGCGGCTGACGCCCTGCGCAGCTACTGCGCCCAGCTGGATGGAAGGGCCTTCGCGTCCCAGGGAAAGACCGGCGCCGATGCCTATAATGCCGGCGGTGAGCTTAACCCAGAGAATGTGCAGCCAACGCATTTTCATCAGGCCTAAAATTGCTCCTTTGACCTGCGGAATGCCGCTGCCTGCCGCCATAGGCTCGATGCAGTTGAGCTTGTGCAGGATGAAGGCGATGGCGATGAGCACGGCGAACCAGCAGGCGTTGATGCTCCAGTCGCTCACCCATAGGCGGTTGTAGAGCGCTCCGCGCAGGTATTCCATCTCCGAGAGAGCGAAGCGGAAGAAGCTGATGACTATACCGGCGAAGATACCGGTGAGGATACCCTCCGCAAACAGGCGCAGGCGGAAGCGGTGCATGTCGCTGAGCGAACGGTAGGTTTTGAATTTTTGTTCTTTATCGTCCATAAATATAACTCTTTTCTTCGAATTTTTGTAACTAATATTATAGCACAAAAATAACCTTACAGATGCACAGAATACTCATATAAAAAGAAGTTGGCACAAATATACCAACTTCTTTTGCCTGTGTATTGATACCGGAAGAAATATCAGAGGTTTTGTTGTGTTTTACCGCATGAGCTTCAATTTAAAATAAAAAATAAGGTGTATAATAGTTATACACTTTAATCAGTATATTCTACTCTTAAGCAGAGTTTAACAAGTTCTTCCTCAGGCTTAGAAGTAGACCAGAAGTTGCGCAGCGGGAAAAGATATATGCCTCCATGCATATGCAAATTATTTTGTTCGACAAATTTTAATATGCGTTCTTTTATTTTTGAATCAATTACTCCATAATGAGCATTGCAGTAAACGCACAGATATAAGCCTTTTTCTTTCGTTTTCTTTATTGGATTATTATAATGTAATTTGCTATTTGCGCTAATAAATACGTTGTATTGCGTTATAAGATCTTCGTAGAAGAATTCATTGCTGTCATAATGAAAGCCCATCAGATATTCCTGAAAGGACGGATGAGAAAATACTGGCAGCATATGCTTAGCCAAAATATTCATTCGATGTTTAATAGGTGTTTGGAAACTTATATCCTCACTAAAATAAAGATGTTCTTCCTCTTGAAGTTCCAGCAGAATCTGGTTAAGAGGCAGATTCTGAATATCGTTTAAAAAGGCGATTTTCTGCTGCATAGTTTTTTCTAAATACAGCAATTCCTCAATCTGCTTTTTATATTCCTGCTGCTTGTTGCGATATATTTCTTTAAGCAGGTTTATATCCTTGCTTTTCAAGTATGCTTTAATCTCTTTTAAAGAAACATCAAGTTTTCTTAATGAGATAATAATCTGCAGAGTAAAATACTGCGATAAAACATAAAATCTATAGCCGTTTTCATCGACAAATTCCGGTGAAAAAATATCGTTTTTATCATAATATAGCAGCAATTGTTTAGAGATGCCGAGCAGCTTCGCCAGTTCACCTGGAGTGAAATAACGTGAATCCTTCATAAAAAACCTCTTGACTGTATAAGCGTTGTATATTGTAAGATAATACTGATAACGTGGTATGAGTTATCAAAAGCCAATATTATTATTTTACGCTATATTATTAAAATTTTCAAGGAGTGTATGACTGATGAGTTTGATGAGTAAGAAAATGGTAAACGGCGCTGTAGCTTTGGGCTGCATGCTGTTTGCTGCGCCGGTAATGGCACATGAAGCATTAAATGAGTATGTATTGGATCCCATGATGGTTACTGCCGCCCGTTATGAGAAAAGAGATGTAGATATTCCTGCTGCAACAGAAATTTATGATCAGCAGAAAATCGAAAAGCTGGGTGCCAATAACGTTATGGAGGTAGTAAAAAATATTCCCGGCTTTACCTTAACCGCTTCTCCGACCGGTAATACTTACATCGGCTTCAGAGGCATTGCTAAGGATAATGTTGCTATCTTAGTAAACGGAATTCCCTTGAACCAAGACGGAAACTATGACTTGGAATCCATTTCTGCCGATATTATCGACCGCATTGAAGTTGTTAAGGGCGGCGCTACTGTTCTTTACGGCTCTAATGCCAGTGCCGGTGTTATCAATATTATTACTAACAAAAAGGCAGCCAAGAATAAAGTATTGATTGGCTTTGGCGATAAAAACAAATTTAAAGGTGCTGTTAATGTAGCTACCGATAAGCTGCAATTAAGCTATTCCAGACAGCAGTCTAAGGACAGAGGCTTTGTATATAAAAACTCCGGTGCAAGCAACTATTATACCGGTGATAAGCTGGAAAAGGACAGCCTGAATCTGCAATATGCTATCAGCGATAACCTGTCCTTGCAATATATGTACAGCAAAAAGGTGTCCGACTGCTCCAAATCCGTTGATGGTGTTTACAAGCCAGGTTTCCATAGTGACATCAAATATAACTTCGGCCAGCTCAGATATGTAAATGATGATTTACAGGCTACTGTCTTCTTCAGAAACAGAGATTGGAAATTCAATACATCTACACATCAAAAGGGTCATAACTATGGTGCCGATTTGCAGGATAAATTCAAATTGGGCAACACCATGCTGACTGTCGGTGCCAACTATGAAAATGAAAATACCAAAAACAGCAACAATATAGAGGCAGCAAAGCGCGACAGTGCCGCAGTATTCTTTATGACAGAAACTGAGGTATCCGATAAAACCAAGATTTTCCTCGGTGCACGTGAAGCCTATGTTGAGGAATCCGGCAGCAAGTTCTGTCCGCAATTCCAGGTAATGCATTCCTTAGGTACCGATGATAATATTTACCTGAATGTGAACCGCTCTATGCGCGCACCGCATGTCAACGAGCAATGGGGTACTTCTACTCAGCTGATGAACCCTGATTTGAAGGCAGAAAATGGCTGGAACTATGAATTCGGCTGGAAAAAGAAACTGGCTGCCGATGAACTCTTCAAGGTAAACCTGTACCATATGGATATTAATGACCGTATCTACAGCCAACGCAATTATAACGGCAGCGGCAAGAGCATGTTCCTGAATGCCAACAAGTACAGAAATACCGGCGTTGAGGTAAGCTACGAAAAAGCTGCTTCGGAAAAGTTCAGCTACAATGTAGGCGTTTCCTATGGTAATCCCGAGCAAAAGCTTGCTAAGGGCGATTGGCAGAGAGTTGACTTTAAATTAGGTCTGCATGCAGGAGTAGGTTATAACTTAGGCAAGACCAATGCCAACATTTATGCTAACTATATGGCAGAAAGAATTAACGGCGTTAAACCGATGTTAGACCTTACTTTGAACGTAAAACAGCAGATTACCAAAAATGATGCTTTAAGATTTGCTGTGTATAATCTGCTGGACCGTGATGATATCAGAACCGGTTCTTCCAGCGGCACCGGTGCTATGCTGGAGGAACGCAACTGGATGCTGTCTTACGAGCACAGCTTCTGATGAAAGGCTTGGCTGATTATGCGTAGATTAATTTTCCTTATCCTTGCTTTGCTGGCTGTTGTTTATTGCTTCGGCTGTGCCGGTACTGTAGACAAGCAGAATGATGCTGCTAAAAAGCAAAGCTATGTTGTGCAGGATGTACGCGGCAAGAAGCTGTCCTTTGAGTCTAAGCCTCAAAAAATAATCAGTTTGTATGTTTATGGAGACGAGGTGCTTTTAGGCCTTGTTGACCATAAGCGCATAGCAGGTCTGTCCAAATGGGTGCATGATGAGGATTTGGCCATGGGTGCCAAGGAGGCTAAGGATGTTACCAAAATTGCGGAAAGCAATCCGGAGGCTATTCTTGCACTGAAGCCTGATCTGGTGCTGCTGCCGGACAGCAGTAAGCCGGAGCAGATTTCCAGCTTGGAGGATGTGGGAATTAAGGTTTTTGTTTATCCCGCCGCATCCAGACTGAGCAATATTCCCAAGACGATTAAGGCTATCGGCGGTGCTGTAGGCGAGCCGGAGCAGGCTGAAAAGCTGATTGCCGAGATGCAGAAAAAAATCAGCGCGGTTGAAGCTAAGGTTAAAAAAATGCAGCCTGAGGACAGGAAAAAAGGATTGCTCTTTCTGCGCTTTGGTGCTATCGGCGGCAAGGGAATTATTTTTAACGATATCATGACTGCTGCCGGTGTAGAGGATTGCTATGAAGCAGCACGTCATACAATTGCGGATAATCCGGGAACGAGCCGTATTTTGAGTAAAGAAGAAGTAGTACAGGCAAATCCCGACTACATAATTATCGGCACCTGGTCTCAGGGCGGTGCTTATAAATCGGGTAATGCACAGCTAGAAGAATTGTATTCCGATCCTGCTCTGGCTACAGTAACTGCTGTAAAGAAAAAGCAGGCGATTGTAATTCCGCAAGGCTATGTAAACTGCCTGTCGCAACATGCCGCTGACAGTGTAGAGCTTCTGCATGAAGCTGTTTACGGCAAATAGTTACGAATACTTTTGCGTAATATCAGATAATATTTTATGGGGGTGGCGGTATAATCTGCTGCCCCTTACTTTTTGAGGAGAAAAAGTATGCTGGAAAAGAAAAACTATGGTGCTGATATTTTGCGTAATATCAGACGTTTGAGTGAAGTGAATGAGCAAAGGGATATCAAGCCGCTGATGGCAACCTCCTTCCCGGGAACTCATTGCCCGCTGATGGGGGTTCTGATGACCGTAAGGCAGCTGCCGGAGGCAGTTACGGTGCTTATCGGTACGGATGAATGTACCTACTATTCTAAGCTTCTGGCGAATATGAAAATTTTCGGCAGTCTTAAGGAAAGCTGTGTTTCCGTAGTAATAGATGATTATGATGTGACCTTCGGTACAATTAAGAAAACGAAAAAAGCCGTTGCCGAAATTTTTGAGACAGGTGCGCCTAAGTGCATAGTTTTGGTAACAACCTGCGTTCTGGAAATCATCGGTGATGATTATGATGCGCTCGTTGATGAGCTGGAGGAAAAGTACCATATTCCGGTTCTGCTTGTGCGTACAGAGCATTTTCAGTGCAGGGACCATCTGCCGGGTATCGAAAGAACTCTGACTGCTACTGTAAAGCTGATGCGGAAAATGTCGACGGAAAATGTTGTCAATATTCTTGGCAATGGCGCTCAGTTGCCGCAAAACTCAGCTTTGCGGCAGCTGCTGGAGCAGGCCGGCGTACAGTTAGGACTGCAGCTTCCCGGCAAATGCAGTCTGCAGGATTTGGCGCTTGCAGGCAGAGCGAAGCTGAATATTGTTGTTGATGAGCTGGGGCTGGAACTGGCGAAGCAGATGCAGGCAAGGCTGGCTGTGCCTTATGTTTACTTTCCACCGATGTGTAATCCGCAAAATATATTGCAGGCCTATAAGGAGCTTGCTGTGGCCTTGGCTGTGGAATTGCCTTCTGCTGTTACAGAGACTTGGGAGAAATGCCTTGCTTTACAGCAGCAGGTGCGAGAGAAGCTGCAGGGTGCAGGTTATATCTACGGCAACAGTCCGTTTAATTGCTGGGAGCTGAACACTTATCTGGCAGCTTTGGGATTGAAGCCGCTGATGATACAGATGAGCACTCTGAAAAACAAGGAAGCAAAAAAAGAGCTGCTGCAATATGCGGACCCTTATATCTGTAAAAGTGCCAATCTGGCAGCGATGGAATTTGTCTATGATAAATTAAAGCCTCAGCTGTATATAGGCAGAAGCTTTACCGACAGCCTGGAAAGAAAAGGGATTTTCGGTATAGACAGTATGCCGGGACAGGATGTATTGGGCTTTGCAGGCTGTTTCGGCTTGCTGAAGCGTTTGCTGGATTTTACGCAGACTCAAATAGAGGAGAAGTGATTATGGCTTTGATAAGAAATTTTCCGGTGCCGTCTGACAGAATGGCCATCATCAGCACGCTGCTGAATATAGAAGATGCAGTTGTTTTGGAATATGGTCCCGAAGGAACAACACATTTCAGCATGAATTTTTTCAATAAGCTGGGGCAGGATTATCCTGACAGACTTTTTACTACCGGTGTAGATGACAGTGATATTATTATGGGCAGTACCGAGCATCTGGAAAGAGGCATTTTGGAGCTGGATGCGTTATATTCGCCTAAGGCTATTTTTGTGCTGACTTCTTCTGTAACCTCTATCATCGGTACGGATATTGCGGGAATTTGTGACAGCCTGCAGAGCAAGGTTCAGAACAGGCTGATTCCGGTCAATGTATCCGGCTTGGGGGCTGACTATAGCGTTGGTCTGAAAAAAATCTATCTGCAGCTGGCCGAGCTGTTTGTACAGCCTGCTGTTGTCAAGCAAAGCAAGCGGTATAATATTTTAGGTGCTTCGCCGTTGCATTACAGAGCAGAATCCGATATTTGCGAAATAGAAAGCCTGTTGCGTGAAGCCTTTGGCTATGAGCTGCTGCATTGCTTTGCAATGAATACGACTACGGAGGCGATTGCCGAGCTTGGCAGCGCCGAGCTGAATATTATTTTGGCTGCCGAAGCGCTTCCGTGTGCGGAATATCTGCAAAGCGTTACCGGTACGCCTTATGTTTATCTGCCGCCTTACGGCTATAGTCAGACGACAGAGTTTTTAAATAGCGTTGCAGCGGTTATAGGCCAGCCGGTTAAGGAAGCTATGCTGCAGCGTTTAGCGGAAAAGAACCGCAGACTGAAAATGCTTTTAAATTCTCCGTTGCTGAGCAGAACTCCCGGTACAGTATTTTTAAAGGGTGATTATGATACAGTAAAAGGCTTGGGCGCATTATTCAAGGAGTTGAAATTTAATGTAGCTCACAGTGTATGCACACATAAAATCACCGGTACTGCTGCAGAAGGCATAGAGTACTTTAAGGAAGAGAAGGAATATCTGCAGCTGCTGAAGGATATTCGTCATTGTCTTGTTATGGCTGATGAGGATACTGTTGCGCAAGCTGACATGACAAACTTTAAAGTTTGCGTAAGCCATCCCTGTTACAGTCACAGGACAATTGCCAAGCATTTGCCGTTCATGGGCGAAAGAGGTGCGGATATGCTTTTTGAGTATATTCAGCAGTACGTGAATATGTAACTGCAATTTCGGTTGATTATTGGCAGACAAAAATCCCCTTGGGCTTTCAAGCTCAAGGGGATTAATAATTTTTAGGTCAAATTTAATTTAAGCCTTGGCAGCTTCTGCTTCTAAAGCTTCTTCCTTAGCGTAGTCCGGGTCGAATTTCGGGTTCAGGTAGTTCTGATAAGCCCATGCCAGCAGAGCACCGGAAATATTGTGCCATGCGGAGAAAACAGCGCCGGGAACGGTTGCGGCAGGCAGAGCAGCGAAATGTGCTTTTGCCAGACCGGTTGCCAGACCGGAGTTTTGCATACCAACCTCGATGGACAGGGCAACTGCCTTTTTCCAGCTGAGACCGGTGAAGCGGGCGATGGCAAAGCCAAGAGCGTAACCGCAGCAGTTATGCAGGATAACTACCAGCAGAATCAGGCCGGGAGCCTTTAAAATCAGGTCGCGGCTGGCACCGATAACACCGGCGATAATCAGAGAAATTGCAATGGAGGATACAGCCGGCAGATAGTCGGTTGCTGCTTCGGCCAGCTTGGGCAGGAAGGATTTAACAGCCAAACCTAAGCAGATAGGCAGAATAACGATTTGTACGATGCTCCAGAACATACCAACCGGGTCAAAGTTGATTTTTTCACCGATAATCATGTAGGTGATGAACGGAGTAAGAATCGGAGAAAGTACAGTGGAAACACTGGTCATGGTTACGGAAAGCGCAACGTCACCCTTGGACATAAAGGTGATTACGTTGGAGGAGGTGCCGCCGGGGCAGGTGCCTACCAGTACAACGCCGGTGGTCAGTGCCGGGTCCAGATTAAAGGCAACGGACAGCAGGTATGCCAGGAATGGCATTACGAAATACTGAGCGCAGCAGCCGATGAGAATATCGAGCGGGCGTTTGAGTACCAGCGCGAAGTCCTTCAGGTTCAGTGTGGTGCCCATGCCGAACATTACGATGCCGAGCATACAGCTCAGGACGCTGATGCCGTGCACCTTGCCTAATACCCACAAAAAGTTTTGCGGCATTGTGAGGCCGAGAACCAGAAAAACGATGGCGATGATGCCAAAGAATTTGCCGATTAAAGCACAAAATTGTTTCATTATGAAATTACCTCTTTCCCTTAATAAAAAAATAATAATTTTAGAGAGTAGCGGCAATGCTCTCTCCTTTGTCTTTAATGTCCACTATTATAACAAAGACAGAAGAGGAAATAAAGAATTTACTGTAAAAAACGGTAAAAAATTTTAAAAACAGCAGAATTGTGTTATAATGTTAATATAAATTGCGAAAAATACGGACGGAGGTACGCTACTTGTATACTATAAGCAGAGATTACCGCAAAGAAATTGTGATTGAAAAATCACGCTTTATCTGCTCGCTGAAAAAGGTTCACAGCGAGGCGGAGGCGCAGGAATTTATTAAGGCTGTGAAAAAGGAGTTTTGGGATGCAACACATAACTGCTCTGCCTACATCGTGGATGACCTGGCACAGCGCTCCAGTGACGACGGCGAGCCGAGCGGTACCGCAGGCATTCCTATGCTGGAGGTGCTGCGTAAGAACGGACTGACGGAAACAGCAGCCGTGGTGACGCGTTACTTCGGCGGCATTAAGCTGGGAGCAGGCGGACTGGTGCGTGCTTACAGCGGCAGCGTGGCCGGTGCAGTGAAGGAGGCCGGCCTGGCGCAGAAAATTTTGCTGGGCTATTACAGCTTTTTATATGATGTGAACAGCGTTGGACGTATTCTGAATGTGCTTTATCAGCAGCAGCTGTTTGAAATTGCCGATGTGCAGTATGACCTGCGCGCAAAGGTTATCCTCAAAATGCGCGCGGAGCAAAAGGCAGAGGCCGAGGCTTGGCTGACCGAGAACCTCAATCAGCAGATAGAGCTGGAGCAGGAGGGCACAGAGTTCGCTGAGGTGGCGCTGTAACCTTAGCTGCAACAGGCATAATGCATAAAATGCTTGCAACATATGAAAACCGATCTCCTGAATTTAGCGGTGCAGACTGCTTGCGGGAGGTCGTTTTTTATGCTTCCAATAAAAAGATTCAGCTTTTATAGAAAAAATGTCCGCAGTAATGTATAATAATATGAATGAAAAGATTACTGACAGGAGGTAGAAGCGAGTGATTGAAGAAAGAGTGCCACCGCAAAATATAGAAGCGGAGCAGGCTGTGCTTGGCGCGATGCTGATTGATAAAGAAGCTATTGCCAAGGCGACCGAAGTGCTGTCGGCGGATGATTTTTACCGCGAAGCGCATCGCGTTATCTTTAGTGCGATGCTGGAGCTTTATAATAAAAATGAAGCAGTAGATATGGTTACTGTTACGGAAATCCTCAAGCGTGACAATAAGCTGGAGGACATCGGCGGCATTGCCTACATCACCAGTTTGGCGAATGTGGTGCTGACGGCGGCCAACGTTAAATATCATGCGGATATTGTTGCCGAAAAATCGGTTCTGCGTCAGCTTGTGCGCGTTTCTACCGAAATTGCGGCCATGGGCTATGAGGCCAATGAGGATGTCGGTACGCTGCTGGATACAGCGGAAAGCCGCATTCTGGAAATTTCCAACCGCAAGAAAAAGACGGATTTTACAGCGATTAACGATGTATTGATGGACAGCGTGCAGAGCATCGAAAGTCTGCTGCAGAACAAGGGCGGTCTTACAGGCCTGCCGGCAGGCTTCGCGGATTTGGACAAGCTGACGAGCGGTCTGCATCCTTCCGATTTTATTATTCTGGCAGCGCGTCCTTCTATGGGTAAAACTGCGCTGGCGCTGAACATTGTGCAGAACGTAGCGCTGCGTGCGCACAAAGTCATCGGCGGTGAACCGCGCAGCGTAGCCTTTTTCAGCCTGGAAATGAGCAAGGAGCAGCTGGTTAACCGTATGCTGTGCGCCGAAGCAGGCATCGACAGCCAACGTCTGCGTGTAGGCGAGATGCATGACGAGGACTGGACACACCTTTGGGATGCTTGCGATACGATGAGCCGTGCGAAAATCTATATTGATGATACGGCGGGCATTACAGCGATGGATATGCGCAGCCGTGCGCGCCGCCTGAAGGCAGAGCATGGTCTGGATTTGATTGTAGTCGATTACCTGCAGCTGATGCAGGGCAGCGGCAAGCGCAATTATTCCGGCGACCGTCAGCAGGAGGTTTCGGAAATTTCCCGCTCACTGAAGGCTTTGGCGCGTGAGCTGGATGTGCCGGTGCTGGCGCTGTCACAGCTGAGCCGCAGCGTAGAATCGCGCCAGGTTAAACGTCCTATGCTCAGTGACCTGCGTGAATCCGGCTCTCTGGAGCAGGATGCGGATATCGTAGCATTCCTGTACCGCGAGGATTACTACAACCCGGAAACGGAAAACAAGCATACCGAGCTGATTATTGCTAAGCATCGTAACGGTCCGGTAGATACCGTTAATCTATTCTTCCAAAAGCAGTTCACCAAATTTGTCGGCTTTACGAAGCGCGAAAGCTGAGAATAGAATACAGCGATATAATAAAAGTCCCGGGATTTTAACATCTCGGGACTTTTTGGGTATTGCATGGAGCATTGCCTGATGGGGGTTAAAAGCGCGGAAATAATTCTCCGGACAAAAGATTTTTTCTTATAAGTGTAAAAAAGCTTACAAGGAAGCTGCAAAGAAAAACCGAATATTTTACCTAAAATCAACAAAAAATGTTCATAAAGCTTGCGATAAGACGCGGAAAATGATATGATATTTATGCAACAAAGTGTAGTGAAGAATCTGAAGGTAATATCTGTGGCTTTCAGATGTTTTTTCATGAATAAAATTGTCTTGGGAGGCATACAAAAATGATTGATCGTTATACTCATCCTGAAATGGGTAATATCTGGACACTCGAAAATGAATTCCGTACCATGCTGAAGGTAGAAATTCTGGCTTGCGAGGCTATGAACAAACTGGGCATTGTGCCTGACGAAGCGCTGAAGGATATTCAGACGAAGGCTGACTTCCGTCTGGACCGCATTAAGGAAATTGAAGCAGTTACCAACCATGATGTTATTGCTTTCCTGACTAATGTGGCTGAGTATGTAGGCGATGCGTCCAAATACATTCACAAAGGCCTGACATCCAGCGACGTAAAGGATACTGCACTGTGCTACATGACTGTACAATCCGCAGACCTGATTATGCGTCATCTGGTAAACTTCCATGAAATTCTGCGCCGTCGTGCCGCTGAATTCAAATATACCGTTATGATCGGCCGTACTCACGGCATCCACGCAGAACCGATGACCTTCGGTATGAAATTCCTGCTGTGGTCCGCTGAAATCGAGCGTGACATTGAACGTCTGAAACAAGCGCGTGAAATGATGGCAGTCGGCAAGCTGTCCGGTGCTGTAGGCACTTACTCCAACATCGATCCGTTTGTTGAAAAATATGTCTGCGAAAAGCTGGAGCTCACTCCGGTACGCCTGGCAACCCAGGTTATCCAACGTGACCGTCATGCACATTTCATGACTACTTTGGCAATCATCGGTTCCTCTCTGGATAAGATGGCAACCGAAATCCGTAACCTGCAGCGTACCGATATCCGTGAAGCTGAAGAATATTTTGCACCAGGCCAAAAGGGTTCTTCCGCTATGCCGCATAAACGTAATCCTATCACCTGTGAAAAGGTTTCCGGTATGGCTCGCCTGCTGCGCGGCTATGCAGTAGCAGCTCTGGAGGATGTAACCCTGTGGCATGAACGCGATATCTCCCATTCTTCCGTAGAACGCGTTATTCTGCCGGACGCAACTATTGCTCTGGACCATATGCTGCGTAAATTCTCCAACATCATCGACAAACTGCTGGTATATCCTGATGCAATGATTGCCAACATGAACAAAACCGGCGGTCTGATTTTCAGCCAAAACCTGCTGATTGCTCTGGTTACCAAAGGCGTACTGCGTGAGGACGCTTACAAATGGGTACAACGCAACGCTATGGCACGTTGGCTGCAAGGCGCTGACTTCAAGACCAACGTTGAAGCTGACCCGGATATCAAAAAATATCTGACCGACGAAGAGGTTGAGCATTGCTTCGATCCGAAACCGATGCTGCGCCACGTTGACGAGATTTTTGCTAGATTTGGTTTATAATTTTGATAAGGAGTGACTGCTAATGTCATCTGTTGTAGTTTTAGGCGCCCAATGGGGCGATGAGGGTAAAGGTAAAATTGTTGACTATTTGGCGCAAAAGGCTGACGCTGTAGTTCGTTACAGCGGCGGCTCCAATGCAGGCCATACCGTTGTAGTTAACAACATTAATTATAAGCTGCGTCTGCTGCCCTCCGGCGTACTGTTTAATGATAAGACTAACGTTCTGGGCAATGGCGTTGTAATCAACCCCGGCGTTGTGTTGGCTGAAATCGCCGGCATGAAGGAAAAGGGCATTGATTGCAGCAATCTGGTTATCTCTGACCGTGCACACGTTGTTCTGCCGTATCATCAACGTCTTGATGAACTGCAGGAGGAAGCACTGGGCAATCATAAAATCGGCACCACCAAAGGCGGCATCGGCCCCTGCTACATGGATAAGGTTGCTCGCGTAGGCATCCGTATCTGCGATCTGATGGAGCCCGAAACCTTTGCTGATAAGCTGAAGGTTAATCTGGAAGCAAAAAATGCTATTATCACCAAAATTTACGGTGCAGAACCGTTTGACTATGATACCGTACTGAAGGAATACCTGGCTTATGCAGAAGAGCTGCGTCCGTACGTTGCCGATACCGGTGTTGTTATGGATGAGCTGTTCAGCGCCGGCAAAAACGTTCTGTTTGAAGGCGCACAGGCTACCTTCCTCGATATCGACCATGGTACCTATCCGTATGTTACCAGCTCTAACCCGACTGCAGGTAATGCCTGCACCGGCAGTGGCGTAGGTCCCCGCTTCATCGACCATGTTGTCGGCGTAGTTAAGGCTTATACCACCCGCGTTGGCGAAGGTCCCTTCATCACCGAGCTGCTGGATACCGATGGCCCCGGCAACCAAATCCGCGAAACCGGCCATGAATACGGTACCGTAACCGGTCGTCCGCGTCGCTGCGGCTGGTTGGATGCTTTCATGCTGCGTTACAGCGCACGCCTGAACAGCCTGGATTATCTGGCAATTACCCGTCTGGATATCCTCGACAATATGCCGAAGATTAAAATGTGCGTTGGCTACAAGATTGGCGATGAGGTTCTCAAACGCATTCCTGCAAGCCTGAACGTTCTGGCTAAGGTTGAGCCGATTTTCGAAGAGTTCGACGGCTGGATGACAGATATCAGCGGCATCCGCAACTATGACGAGCTGCCGGAAAACGCTAAGAAATATCTGGCTAAAATCAGCGAGGTATCCGGTGTTGAGCTGGGCATTATCTCCGTTGGTCCTAACCGTGAGCAGACCATCGTTCTGAAAGAGCTGCTGTAAGCTTAGGCTGCTGAAAAAACAGCAAAAATATTTTAAAAAGTACTTGACTTTCCTTGTGTTAGTCTGTATACTATTAATGTTGCTAATTTATGGCGACAAATGATTCACTAGCTCAGTTGGTAGAGCACCTGACTTTTAATCAGGGTGTCCCGAGTTCGAGTCTCGGGTGGATCACCAACGAAAATATGCCGTTCTTCGAAAGAAGAACGGCTTTTTTGTATTTGCGGACGCAAATACTCATGAAGGCAGACACCGGCCCTGAAAAATTCTTCCTTGCTAATCAATTCCTGCGGTAGTAATATGTAAGTGATAAGCAAAGATTTTACAGACTTTTTCGGAGGTGCTTTGATGAAAATAGTAGTTATGGAGCCGTTAGGCGTAAAGATGGAACAGATAAATGCACTGGCAGCGCCGTTGCAGGCTGCAGGCCATGATTTCGTTTATTATACCGCAAAGGAAACAGACCAGACGAAGCTGCTGGCGCGTGTGCAGCAGGCCGATATTATCATGCTGGCCAACCAGCCGCTGAGTGCGGAGATTATTAACGCCTGCCCTAATTTAAAAATGCTTTCCGTGGCCTTTACCGGCGTAGACCACATTGAGCTGGCTGCTTGCCGTGAGCGCGGAATTTTAGTGTGCAATGCCGCAGGCTATTCCACCAATGCGGTAGCAGAGCTGACCTTCGGCCTGGCTATCAGCGTTATCCGCAACATCGTTCCCTGTGATGCACGCTGCCGTCAGGCAGGAACGAAGGATGGCCTGGTAGGCTTTGAGCTGTTTGGCAAGACCTTCGGCGTAGTCGGCACCGGTGCGATTGGCAGCAGAGTGGCGAAGATTGCCGCTGCCTTCGGCTGCAGGGTGCTGGCCTACAGCCGTACTCCGAAGGCAGAGCTGCAGACTGACGGTGTAAGCTATGTAAGTCTGGATGAGCTTTTGGCTGCCAGCGATTTTGTCAGCTTGCATGTGCCGCTGACGGATGCAACCCGCGGACTGATTAATGCCGAGGCTATTGCTAAGATGAAGCCGACGGCTGTACTGCTGAATACTGCGCGCGGTCCTGTTGTGGACAGCGAGGCACTGGCACAGGCGCTGAACGAAGGAAGATTGGCGGGCGCAGGCATTGATGTGTTTGAGGGCGAGCCGCCGATTGCGCCGGAGCATCCTCTGTGCCATGCGAAGAACACCGTGCTGACACCGCACGTGGCCTTCGCCAGCGCCGAAGCGCTGGCTGCACGTGCTGACATCGTTTTTGCCAACATCGAAAAATGGCTGGCAGGAGCACCGCAGAACGTAATTAAGTAAAAACACTATGAAAAGGCTCAATAATTTATATTATTCCAAGAGAATAAAAGAGCTTTTGGCAGAGCTGCAGACAGCGGGAACAACGCTGGTTGTTGCTCCCATGGGCTACGGCAAAACACTGGCAGTGCAGTACTTTTTGCAGGAGCAGGAGCGCTGCGGCAAAAAGGTACTGCGCCAGAGTATTTACGGCGCCGGTGCCGATGCCTTCTGGCAGGGAGTGTGCCACAGCTGGCAAAATACGGAACTGGGCGCTGCGCTACTGCAGCAGTCCTTGCCTGCCGATGCTAACGCAAGAACGCTGGTACTGGAGCTGTTTCGTCAGCTGCTGCCGCAGGAGCCTGTCTATTGGTTTATAGATGATTTGCATCTGTTGGAAAGCAGCGAGGTGATTGATTTTCTCTTTGCTCTGAGCAAGGCAGGCTTTGCTGATTTGCACCTGCTGCTGGTAAGCAGAGGGCAGATTTTTGATGGCAGCCGTCTGCTGGAGCTGGGACGTAAGGTTTTTTGCCTTGATAAGCATGACCTGGCGCTGCAGCGTGACGAGCTGGCGGAATACAGCAGCAGATGCGGCCTGCAGCTTACGGCACAGCAACTGGATGCTTTGCATGAGTCCTGCGAGGGCTGGTTTTCTGTTACCTATCTTAACTTTTTGAACTACGACAGGTATCAGCGCTTTTGCCTTGATACAGGCAGCGTTTATGAGATGATAGCCAATGTACTGCTGCGGCCGCTGCCGTCGGAGCAGCAGCGCTTGCTGTTGCTTATGGGGCAGCCGGAGGAATTTACGCCGGAGCAGGTGGCCTATGCCTATGGCGCAAGCTGCAGAGAGTCTGTAAGCAGGCTGCTGGAATGCAACGCCTTTATCATCAGGCTGGCCAACGGCAGACTGCGGTGTCACCATATGCTGAAGCAGGCAACGCGCCATGCCTTCGGCCTGCTGCCGGAGGCTGAGCAGCAAATGTACTTCCGTCGCCTGGGACAATGGTACGCGCAGCAGAGGGAGTACGAGGAAGCACTGGACTGGCTGTACCGCGGCTGTGATTTTGACGGTCTGCTGGCTGCAGTGCAGCAGCTGCGCGACTGGTCGATGCGCCCGCAGCACAGGCAGCATCTTTTCGACTGGCTGCGCGAATGTCCGCCGGAAATATTGTGGCAGTATCCGCAGGCGGTGCTGATAATTATGCGGCGCATGTTTTCGCTGAACATGGTGCCGGAAATGCTGCAGGTTAAGGAATGGTACGTGACGGCGCTGGAGCGCAATACTGCCCTCAGTCAGCGCGAGCGCGATAATTATTACGGCGAGCTGGAGGTTATTCTGAGCTTTTTGGCCTTCAACAGCATCACCGGTATGAGCGAGCATCACAGGCGTGCCTACAAGCTGCTGAGCGGCGCTCCGCAGACGCTCAGCAAGCAGGGCATCTGGACCTTCGGCGCGCCCAGTGTTCTGGGGCTGTATTTACGCACGGGCTGCAGTCTGCGGCAGACGGTGGAGGATATGCAGGAGTGTATGCCACCGTACTATCTGCTGAGCGGCTGGCATGGTGCCGGAGCCGCTGAGCTGACGGAGGCGGAAGCACTTTTGCTGCAGGGACGCATTGACGAAGTGGATATGCCTCTGCAGAAGGCGTATTATCAGGCGGAAAAGCATGGGCAGGAGTGCATTACTATCTGCTGTGATTTTCTGGAGATGCAGCGCGATCTTTTCCGCGGCGTTTACAGCAGTAAGGCAGAGGCGTATAGCCGCCATCAGTGGCAGCTGCAGCCATGGAAGCAGAGCATGCTGCTGAATACTGCCGATATGTGCGCCGACTTTTACTATGCATTGCTGGGCAAGCCGGAATATATCCCAAGCTGGCTGACGGACGGAAACGGACAGCAGCCTTCGGTGCTTTATCCTGCGCGTCCCTGCCGCAACTATATCAGTGCCCAGTGCCTGCTGGCACAAGGGCAGTATACGGAGCTTTTGGTGCGCTGGTCCGACTGGGAGCAGGAATGCCGTCCCTACAGTAATTTTTTATGCCTGCTGTATTTGCAGGTGCAAAGAGCGGCGGCCTTTGCCGGCAGAGGCGATGTAACGAGCTGCCGCGCTTCGCTGAAGCAGGCGCTGGCAATGGCTGAGGCGGATAAGCTTGTGCTGCCGTTGGCACAGAACATAGCGCTGCTGCGTCCGTATATGGAGCAGGAGGCGCAGGGTGAATACGCGGAGCTGGCGGCAGCGGCGTTGCACTTGGGGCAGCGGCTGGAGGCGGGCCGGGGACAGATTATGTCCGCACGCTTTGCCAAAGCAGGCCTGCAGGAGCTGACGGAGCAGGAGCTGCAGATAGCGCAGCTGGCGGCGGCACGCCATACGAACAGGGAGATTGCGCAAAGGTTGTCGCTGTCGGAGGGGACGATTAAGCAATATCTCAACAAAATTTTTGCCAAGCTGCAGATTGATGCGGCGGCCAAAAATAAAAGACATCAGCTGGAGCGATTTTTCTCCAACTCTTAACTAAAGGTTACTTATAGTTAATATTGATCCGGTATATACTGTAAATGAAGAAGTATATGCCGGGTCTTTTTATATCTGGCGGTTAGGAGGCGGAAAAATGAAACGGCTGAAGGTTGCGCTCGGGGCGTGCCTGGCGATGCTCGTGGCTTTTACGGCATTGGCGTGGGCGGCGACGCAGTACAAAACAACTATTAAGGTAAACGGCACCAAGCTGAATGTGCAGCGCTATGTAGAGGGCAAGGGGCCTATGAAGGATAAGGCGGTGCTGCTCAACAAGGATAATAAGGTTGTTGTGCGCTGGAAGCAGCGCGAGCTGAAAAAATGGTACTATGACGGTGATAAATATTTTCGCTTTGTACCCTACAGCTATGATATGAAAAACCTGAAGCCGGGCAGATATCGCTTGGTAACGACCAGCAGCTTCGGCAAGGGCGGTGCGGTTAAAAAGACCGTCAACATCAGCTACAAGCCGCAGAGCAAGATGCAGTTCCGAGCGTCCAAGATTATCCGCAAGGGCAACGGCGATGTTTACCAGCGCCTGTATTTCAAAAAGAATAATTCCACGGGCAAGACCTGGTATGCCCAGATTTTCAATAAAAATAACAAGCTGGTCTACAGCACGAAATATAAGGCAAGAAACGCCAATCAGGATTTTGCCTTCAGCTGGAACGGCTGGGCGAGCGGCAACAGCGGCAAAAAATGTGCTAAGGGCGTATACACTGTGAAGTATTGGATGGATGGCGTTAATCCCAAAACTGCTAAATTCCGTCTGAGCATTTGAGGAGGGGAGCATAATGAAAGAAAAAATGATGCGTATTATCGTAGCTGTTATGCTTACCCTGCTGCTGTGCAGCCTGACGTTGCTGGCAGGCGCCGCCTCCAAAAATGACTGGAAGAATACGGCCGGCTGCTATGTGTGGACAGAAAGCAGCCAGTATAATAACGGCGTGCTGAATATCAAGCCCTTGGGCGATGATAAATATCTTTACGAGCTGAAGGTTATGCGCGGCAGTGAGGAAGAGGACAGTGCGGAGGATTTCGTTACTGCCGGCGTTTTTGAAATCAACGAGGACGGCGACGGTATTGCCGAGGTGGATTACAAAAATAATGATACGGTGGAGCTGCGCTTTGTGCTGAAGGACAAGAGCATTACCGCCTATCAGGACGGACCGCTGCCGCTTGATGTTCAGGGTGAATACAGATTTAACGAGGACAGCTTTGATGTATCCGAGGCTGCTGCCGCCGCGCTGCTTGCCGGCCTGCCGGAAAAGCAGACGGGCTTGCCGGAGGATGTTGATGATTATAAGCTGCTTTATGCGGAGGAGCCTGTGGACGGCTGGTTCTACCAGCTGACGGCACTGGATGATGAGGGCGAGGTTATTGCCAAATTTTTGGTAGCTGCCGATTTGAGCGCTGTGTACCGCAACGATAAGGAGGATGAGGTGAGCCTTATTTACGGTGACCCGATCAATATGCTGGCTGCCAAAAGAGCACCGCTTGTAGAGGAGGATGAGCTGGAAGGCCCTGCAATCGAAAGCGGCGAGCTGGAGGGTGACGAGGATGCTCCCGACCTGCCTGCAACCGCAGCCTCCGAGCTTAGTCCGCTGGTGACGGTGGCTCCGGAGGAGGCTAGCCTGAAGGTGGGCGAGCGTACACGCATAGTTGCTTCGCTGCCGGGCTGCGTAGGCTATAATGTAACTGATTTGCGTTCTTCCAATAGTGATATAGTGAAGGTGGACGGCGATGTGCAGCTTTTGGCTGTGAAGCCGGGAACTGCAACAATTACCGGCAAGCTTTTGCTGGAAAAGGGCGAAAAGGCCTTTATGACGCAGATTACCGCCTATGAGCCGAAGCTGGAGGCACCGAATCTGCCGGCGCATCTGGGAATAGACGAGGTGCTGAAGCTGGAGGCCTACGTTGTGGGCGAGGCTGACGGCGTGACACCGGAGTGGAGCGTGAGCGATGAAAAAATTGCTGTTATTGAAGATGGCAAGCTGATCGGCAAGGCAGACGGCGTTGTTACCGTTACGGCAGTCCATGGCGAGATGAAGAGCCAATGGCCGGTGGCTGTGGGCACGGCGGAGCTGCCTGCTGCCGAGGATGAGGAAGAAAATGAGGATGACGATGATGGCTTTGGCTGGCTGACGATTATCGGCGGCGTTATTATCATCGGTGGTGCTGCCTTCTTCTTCCTGCGCAGAAAACGTAAATGATAAGCTGATGCTGTAAAGCGTTATGCTTACCGAAAAAAGTAATATGGTATGATAGGCGTCTGCCTTTTAGCGCGCCGGCATTTGCCGCCGGCGTGCTTTTTTATGCGTAAATTTGCCTGCCAGAGTGCCCTTGTCGTTTCCTGTAGGCGCGGAAATCACACTTGTTTTACACTCTGACAATGTTTCACAAAATCTCTGTAAAAAAAGTAACAAAAAGTTTTCAGTTGGACGTTACAAATGGCGAAAAATCTAGTATAATAATATTAAAGTGTACTATACTTTACAAAATCTCTGAGATCTCAAACTGGCGCCAAATCAATCAAAGCAAAATGAGGTAGAATAGTAGAAATGTTTTTTGATTCATATGAAACACCAGTCTTCAGACCTCCCAGTGAGGCACGCAGCTTTATTTTGCGCGTTACGCGCGGCTGCGCACATAATAAATGCACCTACTGCAACATGTACAGAGGTGTTCCCTTTCAGATTTTAAAGGATGAAGAAATTTCCCGTCAGATTGCACTGGCGGCACATTACGGCAAGAACAAGGTACGCCGCGTCTTTTTGGCGGACGGCGATGCTTTGGTGCTGCCTACGGCTAAGCTGCTGAAGATTCTGCAGGTACTGCGCGAGCAGTTTCCGCATCTGCAGCGCGTTGCCAGCTATGCTGCACCCAAGGATATCCTGCGCAAGAGCGAGGAGGAGCTGCGCCAGCTGAAGGAAGCAGGCCTGAAGCTTTTGTATTACGGCATGGAAACAGGCGACGATGCTACGCTGAAGGCTGTCAACAAGGGCGTTGATGCCGAGCAGGCGATTGAAGCGGGCCGCAGAGTTACCGCCAGCGGCATGAAGCTTTCCATGATGATTATTCTGGGCTTGGCAGGTGCGGAGGGCAGTGAACGCCACGCACTGGCGACAGCCAAGGCGATTAACATTATCAAGCCGACGCACTTAAGCGCGCTTTGCCTGATGCTGTACCGCGGCAGCGAGCTGCTGGAGCAGTACGAGGCAGGCAAATTCAACCCGCTTTCACCGGCAGGACTGATGCGCGAGCTGAAGCTGATAATAGAAAATATAGATTTACCTGCGGACAGGCACTGCCTTTTCCGCAGCAACCATGTATCTAACTACGTTCAGCTGGCAGCAACGCTGCCGCATGACAAGCAGCGTCTGCTGCGCGATATTGATTACAGTATTGCTCAGCTGAGCAAGCTGAAAAGCTGGGACGTATATAACTACAATTAATTTTTAATTTTGCATTTGAGCGGGGCTGATGAAGATGAAAAAGAAGCTTGCTTCCGTGCTGGCCGTAATCATGCTGGCCTGCAGTCTGCCATGGCAGGCACAGGCTGCAGCGCCTATTGTCAGCAACAAACCGCATAAGGCACCGGTGGCAACGCCGCCGGCCGTAAGCGAGGCGCGGCCTGTGAGGGCGGTGCCGGAGCCTGCTGCCGTCAAAGCTGATACCGCAGCCAAGTCTGCTACCGAAGTGAAGGCCCCCAAGCAGGCGAAGCCTGAGAAAAAGGCGAAGAAAACCGCAAAGAAAAAGTCTAAAAAAACGAAGGAAAAGCAGTCCAAGGTGCAGGTGCAGCAAAGCAACTGGCGCCTGAAGGTGGCACAGCAAAAGCTGCAGGTGCTGGGCTTCAGTGACGAACGCCCCAGCGGACGCATGACGGAGGCTACCAGCACTGCGCTGAAAAGCTTCCAGAAGCAGCACAAGCTGAAGGCGGACGGCGAGCTGAATGATGCAACCTATCATAAGCTGACCTGGGAGGCCTTCGCCAAGGAGGGCATCCCCAAGGTTAAGGGCAAGGAAATCGTCAGCCGTGCTGCCAAATACAAGGGTGTTCCCTATGTGTTCGGCGGAACCACGACCAAGGGCTTTGACTGCTCAGGTTATGTGCAGCATGTGTTTAAGGACTGCAAGGCCAAGCTGCCGCGACTGGCAGACGAGCAGGCGTTACAGGGGATTTTTGTAACGCAGAAGCAGCTGCGGCCCGGTGACCTGGTATTTTTTACCACCTACGCCGCGGGCGCGTCGCATGTGGGTATTTATGCCGGTGACGGACAATTTTGGAGCGCATCCTCGTCCAAGGGTGTAATGCTTTCGTCGTTGAAGGACGATTACTGGAAACAACGCTATTATGGAGCACGCCGGGTGTTGATTACGAACGGCGAGGTTTATAAATAAAAGTTCTGCTGACGGCAGCCGACTGCCGGACAGCGGGGGAGGGTATAAAATATGATTCGTGAGAGAAGAAATAAGGATAAGCTGGCTGCTTATTACAGAAAGTTTATGGAAGAGGGTATTGTTGACCCCAACGTGCACCCGTGGGTTGCAGACAGCTGGCAGCGTTGCCGTGCTATGCATCTGCCGCACGAAACTATGCCCAAAATCAATAAGCTGAGCCACGAAGAGATTATCGCACACCAAAAGACACATGAGTTCATTGTCAAATATGTTGACGGTCTGTATGAGCAGAGCAAGCAGCATTTCAATATCCATAATCTGAGTATGCTGTTGATTGATGAAAACGGCTATGTAATCAAAAACTACGCTATGCCGTTTTTCCAACGCATTATCGAGGATATTCAGGGCATGCGTGTTCTGGAGGAGGATGTTGGTACCTCTAGCATCAGCATTGCGCGCGAGCATAACGTGCCCTTTTTGATGTTCGGTCCGGAAATGTGGATTAAGGACAGCCATTCCGGCGATGCCTGCAGTGCGCCTATCTGCGTAAACGGCAAAATCCGCTATATTATTTCCTTCTTTTCCTTGGATCAGAACGATTTGCCCTATGATTTGCTTTTGAGCCTGCTGATGACGATGAAATATTCTATCGAGCAGCACCTGAATATGCTGGAGGCATGGAGCATTAACCGCATTATGATGGAGCAGCTGCCGGTAACCGTTTACTGGCTGGGCAAGGACGGCAGCGTGAAATACTGTAACGAAAACGGCCGCAAGCGTCTGGAAGGACATGAGCGTCTGGAGGACGTGTTCCTGAACTACGAGCATATTCCTATCAAAAAAGCGTTGCATGGCGTAGCAACACAGCGTCGTGAAATCACTTGGATTACCCAAGACAGAACCTTTGAGGATATTACCACCGTTATGCCTATTAAGGTAGGCAGCGAGGTAGAAAGTGCTTTGGTGCTTTCTATGTCCATTGAGGATTTGAAAACTACCATTGCCCATGCAACCGGTTACAGCAGCCGTTACAGCCTGTACAGCATGGTTGGCGAAACCAGCGAATTTTTGGCGCTGCAGCATAAGGCAAGCCGCGTTGCCCGCACCGACCACAACATCCTGCTGCAGGGCGAGCCCGGTACCGGCAAGCAGCGCTTGGCACACGGCATTCATCAGGCCAGCCCCCGCGCTGCCGCTCCGCTGATTGCGGTAAAATGTCACAACGCATCTATGGCAGAGCTGGAGGCTGAATTCTTCGGCACCAATGAGGACGGACAGCAGTCCGCAGGCAAGCTGGAGCTTGCTATCGGCGGTACGCTGTTCCTCGACGAGGTAGAAAAGTTGCCGCTGGAAATGGGCGACAAGCTGGCTGATGCGCTGACGCATGGCCTGCCTGCAACGGAAAAGGGCGGCAAGCCGCGTATGTTCGATGTGCGCGTAATCGCTGCCTGCGATTCTAACCTTAAGCGCTTGGCAGACAAGGGCTTGTTCTCCCGTAATCTGTATGAGCTGGTGCTGGATACCACTATGCGCGTGCCGCCTCTGCGTGAGCGCGTGAAGGATATCGAGGTTATCGCTTCGCATATTCTGGTGGAAATGTCCGCTCAGCACAACCTGCCGCAAAAACGCCTTTCTCCTGAGGCTGTTTCCCTGCTGCTGTCCTGCAGCTGGCCGGGCAACATCAAGCAGCTGCAGGGTGTTATCGAGCAGGCCTTCTTCCACACTCCCGGCAGCATCATCGAAGCGGAAAATATTAAGCTGCCCGGTGACAAAACCTTGGAGCGCTCCTGGAAGTATGACAAGGAAGCCTTTATTGCAGCCTGGAAATCTGCCGGCGGCAATATCAGTAAGCTGGCAACAATGCTTGATGTCAGCCGTGTAACCTTGTACCGTTATCTGAAGAAATACGGCTTGGGACCGAAAGCAAAATAAAATTTAACCTGATTGCCCTCGAAGCAGGCTTGTCCTGCTTCGAGGGCTTTTGCGTTTTGAGCGGCGAGTTTGGCGCTGTGAGGCAAGTTTAGAAGAGAAAAGTGCAACATGTTGCAAAAATTTCTTGTAGAAATGGTGCTGATGGTGAATATTGGGAAGAAAAATGCTAATTTAGAAGAGAAAAGTGCAATATGTTGCAAAAATCTCTTGCAGAAATGGCGTTGAGGGTGCATATTAGGAAGGAAAAGGCAAATTTAGAAGAGAAAAATGCAACATGTTGCAAAAATCTCTTGTAAAAACGGTGCTGAGATTGGGGGAGAAGGTGTAAGTATAAGTCTTGAAGAATTGTGTTCAATATGTTACATAATATCTTGTATAATAACGCTAATATCGGTTGATAGTTTGTTAAAGCTAATTTTAAAATAAAAATAAAATTTTTCGAAAATCTTTTGCAAAAAAGGCCTGCAAAAACACGTCAACCTTAGTAAACATGCGGTTTACAAGGCTTTTTTGAAAAATAATATAGTTAAACTATTAGTACCTGTTCGCATATTGCTTAAAGCAAATGGAAGTGCTATAATTAAAAATGTATTATAATTGTTAGCCGAAGTAAAAACAGCCTCAAGTGTACTTGAAGCTGTTTTGCGAAGGTTTGTTGCCCGGTGCTGCTACAGGACAGCGGATGGCAGAAAACAGCAATATCGGCTCAGGACAATTAATACAATAGTTGTTTAACTTGTTTCCACACGCGGCAGGTGTCGCGTACCGTATGTAAATAATATTATTTATGTGGGAGGAATTATTGATGAACAAAGTATTCAAAGTAATTTGGAGTGAGGCGCGCAACGCATATGTTGTTGTCTCCGAAATCGCAAAAAATCATGGCAGTAAAAGCTGCTCTACCAAAAAGCTGTTGACAATGCTTATTGCAACAGGTGTTATGACCTGTGCAAGCATGGCTCCGGCGATGGCTGCTAATCCGGCACCGGATGATTTGAATGTAACCATTGGTAAGGGTGCACATGTTTCTGTTTGGAATGGTGTTAGCGGACAAACCATAAGCGGTGATATTGCTGTTGGTCCGAATGCGTATGCCTGGAATGGTGAATACACTTATGATGATAAATATGCCAGAATCGGTACTAAAGAATATTTATTGGATTTTGGTCAAGGTGCTGTAGAAAAAGTAACCGATTGGAAATACATTTTGCCGTTAACTCACTATAAAGTGAAAGACGGTTCTAAAATAGCCGGTTCTATTGCTATCGGTTAAAATACAATAGCACGCACAGGCTCTGTTATGCTTGGCGATCATTCCTATACCGGTAAGCTCGGTGATATTGAAATTAACCCGGCAAGTGCTATGACCTATAATGATGGTATTTATTCTACCACTCTTGGTGCCGGTGCTTATAATAGCGGCTCCTTGGCTGCTGTAACCGGTGCATTATCTATTGCTTCCGGTGAGGATACTAAAAATACAGGTGCTACCATTTATGGCTCAATGAACAGCATCGAATCTGCAACCAGCAGTAGCAGTTACAGCGGTGTTGCCAGCAGTGTGCTTGGCTTTGCCAACAGAACAGAAAATGCCAATGCTGCGTTAATCTGGGGTACCGGCAACGAGGTTACCAACTCTGTTGAAGAGATCGGTATTGACACCAAATGGAATAAGCTTTCTGTTGCGGAAGCACAGCAAAAGGCTATTGAAGCTATGCAGTCCAGCAAATATGCAGGCGGCTCCGTAATGGCAATCGGCGGCGGCAACAAGGCTGATTACGCTACATATTCCCAGCTTACAGGTGTACAGAATAAAGTAACCGGTACTGAAGCTAAGGCTGCCAAGTATGACTTTGTTAATGGTTACAAAAACACTGTTACCGAAGCATCTGACGTTACCGTAATCGGCAGCAAAAATGAAGTTACCGCAGACGGCAACAAGGTTATCGGTGATAATCACAAGATAAGCGGTAATAACAACGTTATTTTCGGCTCTGCTGATAAATTAACCGAAACAACTGTTAATAACAGTGTTGTTCTTGGTCATAATGCCAAGGTTACCGGTGAAGGCGGAGTTGCTTTGGGCTTTGGCAGCGTTGCTGACAGAGGTAATGCGGTATCTGTAGGCAATGCAAAACTGAATCGTCAGATTACCAATGTGGCAGCAGGCACTGCCGATACTGACGCAGTAAACGTAAGCCAATTGAAAAAAGCAACTGCAAATGCCAATAAAGGCTGGAAGCTTTCTACTGAAGGCGGTGCAGCAAATCAGGTAGCATCTGAAGCAACCGTTGATTTCAGCGGTAAAAAGGATGCCGGCGGTCATCAAAATATTACTGTTAGCAACGAGGGCAACAATGTAAAAATTGACCTTGCCAGTGAGCTTCATAACATTACCGGCGTAGTTAATGGAAAGTCCCGTGTAACCTTGGGAACAGGTTTTGCAGGTATTACCAACGGCCAAGCATCTGTAATTATGTTGAATGGCAGCACCACAATCAATGGTGTTGTTGGTATCGACAAAACTGGTAAAATCAGCGGCGTAGCAAACGGTGAAATTAGCGCAACCTCTAAGGACGCAGTAAATGGCAGCCAGCTGTATGACATAAAGAACAGCATCAATACCGATATCAGCAACAAGACCTTCGGCTTGGAAGATGACAATGGCAACGCTTTAAAACAAAAATTGGACAACACCATTAAGGTTAAAGGTGCGGACGGCATTACCTCTACCGTAAATGACGGAGCACTGGAAATCGGTCTGAAGCTGCAGAATAATTCCAACCTCGTAGTTGACAGCAACGGTCTGGCACTGAATACTGCTCTGACTGGTATTCAATCCATCACCGGTGCCGGCGAAGGCGCAGGCAGCATCAGCTTTGCAAATGGCGGTAATGTGAACATTAACAATATCACCTTTAACAATGACGGAAGAATCCAAAATGTAGCTGACGGTAAGGATACTAAAGATGCAGTCAATGTAGGCCAACTGAATAAAGTAAGCGAAGTAGCAAACAAGGGCTGGAAGGTATCTACTAACGATGGTACAGCAACAGATGTAAAACCCGGCGATACCGTGGACTTTGCAGGCGAAGACAACATTGTTGTAAGCAACACCGATAAGAAAGTTGTTGTTAAGTTAGGCAAAGACCTGACTGGTTTGAACAGTGTAACCACCAAAAATGCATACGTAACCAGTGTTGATGCAAGCAAGGTAACTAACGTAGATTATGTTAAGCAGCAGATTGCGGGCGCAGCATTGAGCGAAGGTAATGGTATTTCTATCACTGACAAGAAGATTAACGTTAAGCTGAAAGATGGCGAGGAAAACCTCGTAGTCAACAGCGACGGTCTGGCACTGAACACTGCTCTGACTGGTATTCAATCCATCACTGGCGTAGGCGACGGTAAAATCAGCTTCGCAACTGGCGGTAATGTGAACATTAACAATATCACCTTTAACAATGACGGAAGAATCCAAAATGTAGCTGACGGTAAGGATACTAAAGATGCAGTCAACGTAGGCCAGCTGAACGCTGTAAAAGAAACAGCCAATAAAGGCTGGAGCCTTTCTACCGGCAAAGGCGAAGCTGTAAATGTAAAACCTGGCGAAACCGTTGACTTCAGCGGTGACGATAACATCAAAGTAAGCAACACTGGCAAAGATGTAAAGGTTGAGCTGGAGAAAGATCTGACAGGAATTGAGTCCATTAGCAACGGCGGTGTGAAACTGGCACTGAATGGTGCAGGTGGAACTGCAGGCTTAATCAACGGCAAGGGTGCATCTGTATTCCTGATGAACGATAGTACTGTTATCAATGGTGTTGTTGGTATCGATAAAAATGGTAAAATTACTAACGTAGCAGCAGGCACTGCTGCCACTGACGCAGTAAATGTAAGCCAGCTGAATAAGGTAGCAACCGAAGCAGGCAAGCATACTCAGGTTAAAGCAGGTACTAACGTAGGCGTAGTTCCCAGCGAAACCGACGGCACTAATGTTTACACCGTAAATGCCGACGGCACAACTGTAAGCGGTGACAGCAACGTAGTAGTAACTGCCGGTGCAAAGGACGCAAACAACGTAACCAACTATGGCGTTAAACTGAACAAAGATCTGAAAGGTATTGAATCCGTAAGCAACGGCGCTGCTAAGCTGACATTGAGCTCTCATCCGTTATTTGGAGCAACAGCAGAATTAACTAACGGTAAAGCATCTGTAGAACTTAAAGACAGCACTACAATCATCAATGGTAAAGTACAAGTAAGACAGGATGGCAGCATTGGCGGTGTAACTGCCGGTCGTGTTGACAACGACGCAGTAAACTTAGGCCAATTGAAAGATGTAAAAGCAGAAGCACTTAAGCATACTACTTTGTCTGACGGCAAGAATACAACAGTTGAAGCTACAGTTAAAGACGGCCAAACTGATTACAAGGTTAATGTTGCAGGCGATTTGACTGATATTACCTCCGTTGTCAACGGCGGTGCTAAGCTGGCACTTAATGGTGCAGCAGGTTATGCAGGCATTGTTAATGGTAAGGGTGCATCGGTATATCTGCAAGATGGTTATACTAAAATCAATAATCAGGTTATCATTGATCAAGACGGCAAAATCAGCGGCGTAGCAGCAGGTACTGCCGATACTGACGCAGTAAACGTAAGCCAACTGAAAAAAGTAAGCGACACTGCTAATGCAGGTTGGACACTTTCCACTAATGGCAATGCTACTGCCGGTACTAAAGTAACACCCGGTGCATTAGTTGACTTCAGCGGTGACAATAACGTCAGCGTAAGCAATAAAGGTACTGCTGTAAGCGTTAAATTGAACAATGCTTTGCAAGACATTGAATCCATCAGCAACGGTGATGCTAAGCTGGCACTTAATGGTGCAGCAGGTTATGCAGGCATTATTAACGGCCAAGGCGCATCTGTTTACATGCAGGGCAGCACTACCGTAATCAACAGCAAGGTTTCCGTAGATAAAGACGGCAAGATCAGCGGCGTAGCTGCAGGCGAAGTAAGCAGCACCTCCACCGATGCTATCAACGGCAGCCAATTGCATCAGACCAATGAGAATGTTGCAGCATTGGATAAACGCGTAACCCAGAACGAAGCAGATATTGCTACCAATAAAGCAAATATTGCTCAAAATGCAGCAGACATTGCTCAGAATAAAGCAGATATCGCAGCTAACAGAGCAGACATCGATAAGAACAAAGCAGATATCGCTCAAAACAAAGCAGACATTGCTCAGAATAAAGCAGATATTGCTCAAAACAAAGCAGACATCGCTCAAAACAAGACCGATATCAAGAACCTTGATAATCGTGTAACCAATGTTGAAGAGCTTGCTAAGAAGCACACCACTGTTACCGCAGGTGACAACATTACTGTAACCGAAGACACCAATAAAGACGGTGGCAAGGAATACAAGGTTGCTTTGGACAAGGATATTAAGCTTGACAGCGTAACCACCGGCCAAACTGTAATGAACAACGATGGCTTGAAGGTAGGCGACAAGGTTAGCGTAAGCAAGGACGCTGTAACCGCAGGCAAGACCTCCATCAGCGATGAAGGCGTAAAAGTTGGTGACAAGACCTATATCAGCGATAAAGGCCTGAATGCAAACGGTCAGCAGATTACTAACGTAGCAGACGGTAAAGAAAACGGCGATGCAGTTAACTATGGTCAGCTGAAAGGCGTTGAAAATCAGGTTGTAAGCAACACCAACCGCATCAACCAATTGGGCAGCCGTGTAAACAAGGTTGGCGCAGGCGCAGCAGCTCTGGCAGCATTGCATCCGATGGACTTTGATCCGGACGACAAACTGACCTTCTCCGCAGGCTACGGCAACTACGGCGGTGAAAACGCTGCAGCAATCGGCGCTTACTATCGTCCTGACGAAAAGGTAATGTTCAGTGTTGGCGGTACCGTAGGCAACGGTGAAAACATGGTTAACGCAGGCGTATCCTTCTCCCTGGACCGCACCAACCATGTAAGCAACAGCCGTACCGCAATGGCTCGCGAAATCCTTGACCTGCGTGCTGAGGTTACTGAGCTGAAGGCTATGGTTGCTAAAGGCGGCTTGGGCTCCATCGCAGAAGATAAGATGAAGATCTTCCCGGATGTTGCTGAAAACCACTGGGCATATGAATACGTTGGCAAGCTGGCAGCTGCAGGCATCATCGAAGGCTATCCTGATGGCAAATTCTCCGGTGACCGCATGATGAGCCGTTACGAATTTGCTGCAATGCTCTACCGTGCAATGCAGAAGGGCGCTCAGCTCGACAGCAAGATTATCAACGAGTTCGCTCCTGAAATGGGCCGCATCCGTGTTGACCGCATCAGCGGCGAAGACGGCGATCGCGATAAGATTGAACGTGTACGCGTAAATGCTGTTAAAGGTGAACGCGACCATTACGGCAACAAAGTGGCAAAAAAGGCTGCAAAATAAGCCTTGCCGAATAAGTAATCCTAAAAATTAAATATTGTTCATGATAACCCCCGTACTGTCGGCATTGCCGACCGGTGCGGGGGTTTTGCTATGCCTAAGTAATGCTGTTTTTATTTGCTTTACAGATAAAAACCTATCGGATACATAGTATATAAAGTTTTGTTTATAAAAGAAAATATGCATTATACATACTGTTTGGTGATTAGCAGCGCAAAACGAAAGGTATACAGTGAATAATGTAACTAAAGAAAGTGTTACGCTTTCTGTAAATATAGCAAGAAAAACTGTTTTTTAAACTATTAGTGCAAGCGATAAGGTTGAAAAATAAAGATAAAAGTGCTAAAATAAAAGTACAGAGAAAACGTCAGAAAATTTCATATAATCTTTTATTAAAGTGCTATAAGCTTTTGTTGTTAATGTATTAATAAAAAGTTAGTATAGAGATTTACCTGATAATATACATAATTGCAAATATTAGAATTATATATAAAAGCACCTTGGCGGTATGGCTGCTGCTATAAATACTTAACTTGTTTCCTTACGTGGTCTAAGCCACGCTTTAATATAGCTATTCAATTTTTGAGTATGTTAGGAGGAGTGTTTTTATGAACAAGGTCTTTAAGGTTATCTGGAGTGAAGCGCGTAATGCTTATGTGGTTGTTTCCGAAATGGCAAAAAGCCATGGAACTAAAAGCTGCTCCACGAAAAAACTGTTGGCAATGCTGATTGCTACAGGTGTAATGACCTGTGCAAGCGTAGCACCGGCGATGGCTGCTAATTTGGCACCGACAGATACAAAGATTGAGATTGGCAGTGGTGCAGCGGCTAAAGGATCTGAAGGTGTTGCTATTGGTAAAAATAGTGAAGCAAGTGCATCTGGTTATGCAACTGCTATTGGTGGTGACGCTAAGGCAACTGGTTCTAAAAGTACTGTTGTTGGCAATTATTCTAAAGCTACTGAAGCAGGAACGATTTCTATTGGTTATGGTAATCTGAGCAGTGGAGCTAATGCTATCACAATTGGTCATGAAGCTATAGCCGCTGGCATGAATAGTTTTGCTTTTGGTAGCAAAGCTAACGCTAGCGGTGAGAGCAGTGTGGCATTTGGTAATGGCAGCAAAGCAACTCATTTGATTGCTATTGCTATTGGTTCCGGAGCAGCGGCTACAGACAAAGAGACTATTGCTATTGGAGGTAGCGCTAAAGCAACAAGTCTGTATAGTGTTGCAATTGCTAATCATATAGATAAGACAGGTGAGAAAGCAGTTGCTATAGGACAACAAACTAGGGCATATGGTAAGCACTCTACTGCAGTTGGTGCTGGATCTCAAGCACAATATACGGGTGCAACTGCAATTGGTACCTTTGCTAAGGCAACCAAAGAAGGTTCTATTGCACTTGGATATAATTCTTATGCAGATAGAGAAGCTGGTGTTAAAGGCTATGATCCATTAACAGGCAAAGAATCTACTTTAACATCTTTGGCTTGGAAATCTGGTAAGGGCGCTTTATCTATAGGCAGTGCTGGAGGAGCACGTCAAATCATCAACGTAGCAGCAGGTAGCGAAGACACTGATGCTGTAAACGTAGCACAGCTGAAGAAGGTAGCTGTTGAAGCAGGCAAGCATACTACTTTGGTTGCTGGTGATAATGTAACACTGGATAAAAAGGAAACAAACAAAGGATTGGAATACACTGTCAATGCTGTTGATACTAAATATACCGCAGGTAACGGTATCGCTATTGACGAAGCTGCAAACAATGCAATTTCTGTAAACCTGAAAAATGGCGAAAACAATCTTGTAGTTAATGAAAGTGGTTTGGCTTTGAAGAGCGATTTGACCGGTATCCACACCATTAGCAATGGAAAATCATTAGTAAGACTTGATAATAATGGTGTTATATCTATTTTGAACAATAGTGGTGCAGGTATTGCAATGGCTGGTGGCATAACTTCTATCAATAGCATAGATAAAGAAGGTCATATTAAACGTGTAGCAGCCGGTGAAATTTCTGCGACCTCCAGAGATGCAGTAAACGGTAGCCAGCTCCATGCAGTAGCAACTGAAGCAGGTAAGCACAGTGTTGTTACCGAGGGCGCTAATATTACTGTAACTCCGGAACAAGCAGAAAACGGCCGTATGCAATATAATGTTGCTCTGAATAACGATATTCTTCTTTCCGGAGATAATGACGCTTTTGTAAACATCAGCGGCAGCAATGGCTCTGTTTGGGCAAGCGGCAGTGTAGCAGCAGGCAACGTTATTATGGATGGTACTACCGCAACCGTAAGCGGACTTGGCAATACGACTACTGCTTATGATGGCTTTGCTAACGGCGAGGGTAAGGCTGCAACCGAAGAGCAATTGAAGGAAATCAGCAAAGTAGCAGATAACGCAAACCAAGGCTGGAATTTGTCCACTAACGGCAGCGAAGCATCTAAAGTAGCTCCCGGTGAAACTGTTGACATTAGTGGTGACAAGAACATCAGCGTAAGCCATGACGGCACTAAGGTTCAGGTTGAGCTGAACAAAGACATTGATGTAAACTCCGTTCAAACCAACGCATTGAACTCCAAATACAACCTGTCCGTAGGCACTATGGCAGAAAACGGAATCATGCCGTTCTTTGTAAACAGCACCGGCGATTTCTACGCAGCACACAATAAATTCCACGTAGATAAAGACGGCAAAGTAACCGCAACTGCAGGCGAAATCGGCAACGTAGTTCTGAACAACGGCGTATTCTACAAGAACAGCGCACTGCGTGACGGTGAATTGTTTATTGGCGATGCAGACGGCAACTACAGCCAAATCACTCCGAAATCCGCTAAACTTGGCAAAGTAACCATCGATAAGGACGGCAAGATTTCCGGCGTAGCAGCAGGCGCAGTAACCGCTGATTCCACCGATGCTGTAAACGGCAGCCAGCTGCATGCGGTAGCAACCGAAGCAGGCAAACACAGCAAGGTTGTAAATGGCTCCAACATCAATGTTGAAGAATTTGATAATGACGGTCAAAAGATTTACAAGGTTAACCTGAACAAGGATATCATGCTTGGCGATTTGACCGGCAAATATGTAAGCATCAGCGGTACCAATGGTACTATCGAAACCACCGGCTATATTGCAACCCAGGATCGCGTATATGCTGATAAGGGTGCAAAACTGGCAGATATCGATGTAACCGGCAACAAGATTTCCAACGGCGCTTCCTCCATCGTTCTGGACGGCAGCAATGTTAAGGTTAACGATAAGGTAACCATTGATCAGAACGGCAAAATCAGCGGTGTAGCTGCAGGCGAAGTAAGCAGCACCTCCACTGACGCTATCAACGGCAGCCAACTGCATCAGACCAATGAGAATGTTGCAGCATTGGATAAACGCGTAACCCAAAACGAAGCAGATATTGCTCAAAATAAAGCAGACATCGCTCAAAACAAAGCAGATATCGCTACCAATAAAGCCGATATTGCTACCAATAAAGCAAATATTGCCCAAAATGCAGCGGACATCAAAAAGGTTGAAGCACTTGCTAAGAAGCACACCACTGTTGCCGCAGGTGACAATATTACTGTAAGTGACGTAGGTCCGAATGCAGATGGTGGCAAGGAATACAAGGTAGCTTTGGACAAAGATATTAACCTTGACAGCGTAACCACCGGTCAAACTGTAATGAACAACGATGGTCTGAAGGTTGGTAAAGACGTAAGCGTAACCGCAACTGCTGTAACCGCAGGCAAGACCTCCATCAGCGATGAAGGCGTAAAAGTTGGCGACAAGACCTATATCAGTGCTGATGGTCTGAATGCAAACGACAAGAAAGTTACTAACGTAGAAGCAGGTGAACTCAGCGCAACCTCTAAGGACGCTGTAAACGGCAGCCAACTGTATAAGACCAATCAAGAAGTTGTTAATAACACCAACCGCATCAACAAGCTTGGTAGCCGTGTAAACAAGGTTGGCGCAGGCGCAGCAGCTCTGGCAGCACTGCATCCGATGGATTTTGATCCGGACGACAAACTGACCTTCTCCGCAGGCTATGGCAACTATGCAGGCGAAAACGCTGCAGCAATCGGCGCATACTATCGTCCTGACGAAAAGGTAATGTTCAGTGTTGCAGGTACCGTAGGCAATGGTGAAAACATGGTTAACGCAGGCGTATCCTTCGCTCTGGACCGCACCAACCATGTAAGCAACAGCCGTACCGCTCTGGCTCGTGAGGTTATCGACCTCCGCGGTCAGCTGGCAGTAATGGGCGCCAAGATGGCTAAGATGGAAAAAGCATTCGGTATGCTGGATGAAACCAAGACCAAGCTCTTCCCGGATGTTCCTGCTAACCATTGGGCATATGAATACATCGCTAAGCTGGCAGGCAACGGCTACATCGAAGGCTATCCTGACGGCAACTTCGGCGGTGACCGTCTGATGACTCGTTATGAATTTGCTGCAATGCTCTATCGTGCAATCGAAAACGGCGCAGCTCTGGAAGAAAAGATCATCAAAGAATTTGAGCCTGAATTGGGCCGCATCCGTGTAGACCGCATCAGCGGTGAAGATGGCGATCGCGATAAGATCGAACGTGTACGCGTAAACGATACTAAAGGCGAGCGCGACCATTACGGCAACAAGCTGGCAAAATAAATTGTCGGCAGTGACAAGTGAATAGGGTTCTGTAAACAGTAAAGGCGTTCTCCCGCAGGGGAGAACGCCTTTTGCAGTAATGAAATATGCCATAAATGTAATAGCACTTTTTGCTTAACGAACTATTGTTTTTAAAGTGCTTCTGTGTTATAATTACCTTAGTTGCATAGGTAGCCGCATTTTGGCGGAGCTTATGCCTGGTCGTGCGGACCAGTGGCGCCTGTCGAGCTTTCGGCAGGCGCCTTTTCCTTTATATCAGTCGCGATTGCCGGCTTATATATTTTTACTGCAAATTATGCTATAATCAAAGGAGGAAACATATGCAAAAGCAAATCTCTAATCTCGATAAGCTGACTCTGTCTAACGATTTTCTTTTCAAGCACGTTATGCTCAGGAAGCGCATCTGCAAGCATATTCTGGAAGAGCTTTTACATACCGAAATTGCAGACATTACCTATCTTGAAGCAGAGCAGACTATTGATGTTTATCCTGACAGCCATGGTATTCGTCTGGATGTTAGAATTGCAGATACTGCCAATACTCATTACAATTTGGAAATGCAGGTAAAGAATCCTGTTAATCGTGCTACAGGAAAATTTCTGTTGCCTAAGCGTACCCGCTACTATCAGGCTATGCTTGATACGGATATGCTGCAAAAAGGTCAGGATTATGACGAATTATCTCCTACGTATATAATTTTCTTCTGTCTGTTTGATTTTTTTCAGGATTCTCAGCGTATTTATACCTTTAAGAAGCGTTGTCTGGAAAACATGAATATTGAATTGGCAGATGAAGCAGTTATTATGTTTCTCAATACCTTGGGAACCAAAGGAGATGTGTCACCGGACATTCAAAGTCTGTTTGACTACATCAACAGCAATACTATTACCAGTAATTTTACACGTGAGGTTGCTGACACGATTGTGGAAATTAAAAATGATAAGAAAGTGAGGGATGCCTATATGACTTACGAAATGCGTATGAAAGACCTGCGTGACGAAGCACATGCCGAAGGCAAAGCAGAAGGTCTTGCCGAAGGTAAGGCAGAAGGTCTCGCCGAAGGCAAGGCAGAAGAAAAGACTGCAACTGCAAAGCGTCTTTTAAGTATGGGATTATCTGTAGAGGATATTGCTAAGGCTACTTCACTTTCCGTTGAGCAGGTTGAAGCAATTAAGGCGGAATGAATTTGATAAAGATTTTTTTCTTACAGTAAAGGCGTTCTCCCGCAGGGGAGAACGCCTTTTTACATTGTAACGAAAGCAGTTAAGCTGTTATGGCATATGTTTTATAGATTACCTGCGGAGCTGGCACCTACCACTTTTCCGGAATTCCGGGGAAGTCGGCAATCGTTAGCATACAGCAGGTGCCGGTGGCCAGCAATGTATCTGCATCAGTATCATATACATGAATCTGCATAGTAATCAACTGGTCATTATGCGAAACAACCTCAGCCTGTGCTTCTACCATTGCACCGGAAGGAGCGCTCTTAATGAAATCTACGGTCATCGATACCGTAACCACGCGCTTGCCCATAGCGGCGCAGGCGATGCCGGTGGCATTATCCACCAGTGTTGTAAGCAAGCCTCCGTGCAGCTTGCCGTTAAGGTTTGTGTGGATAGCAGGGTCGATGCGCAGGCCTACTGCAGCTTTGCCGCAGCTGATGCTGTGAATCTTTATGCCGCAGTGCTGCATAAAAGCGTTATGCGTGTAGATATCTTTTACGCTTCGGATAATTTCTTCCGGTTGCATAAATCATTCCTCCTTTAGACAGGCGTCCAGCGCTTGGGCAACGTCGTTGCATTGCTCAAGGCTTGCTACCCAATTTTGTAAACGTAATGCCTTTGCTTCACCGTAAACAGGTACGGCAAGGCTCATAAACTTGGCGCAGAGCTCATCCCAGGTCAGAGGATTTTCCGGATCTCCCTTAGGATAATCAACCTGCATTGTAAGAGTTTGTCCGTTATGCAGCTGAATTTCTACTCTGGAAGCCAGCTTGGAAGCATCTGCTGCATGAAGCTGTTCCATAGCCTCATCACGGATAACCTCGATGTGCTGTATTAAATCCGTAAGCTCTTTGTTATGGATACATTCCTCGCTGAACTGCGTAATGCCTACTTCGCCGAACTTCAGCATAGCAGCGGAGCAATATTGAATACTGAATTTGCCGCCGTAGGGAGTTTGCGGATGAGGATTGTTGATCAGATAGTTGGTAATATCGTTGACGTACAGCTTAATTTTAGCGATATCCTTGGGCTGCAGGGAATGAGCCTTGCGCAGCTCCTGAATGGCGTAAAGTGCGGCATGGGCGTGCTTGCAGCAGGCGTAGGGCTTGAAGGAGTTGATGTCGATTTTCAGTTTATCAGTGCTCATGTTTTCGGTAAGTTTTTCCAAATGCGGTTCTTTGACCATGGCACGGCAGAAGCCCTTTTCGCCTTCTAAAATTTCACTGGCTGCAGTAAAACCCTTCTGCGACAGATAAGCGCTGAGGACACCGCTGTAGGAAGCCTTGCCCGTGTGCAGCGGCTTGCTCATGGCACCTTCTTTGAGAAATTCCCACAGGCCTGCGGCCTGGGTGCCGGCGCTGCCGTAGCACATCAGTGTCTGCTGTGCGTCAAGACCGAGAGCGTTGGCGGCAGTAGCACCGGCGGCGATGGTGCCTGCGGTACCGGTAGTATGCCAAAAGAAGTAGGATTCCGGGATAACCGCTTCGCCTACGCGCCCGCTGGCTTCGTAGCCTGCACAAATTGCTGCGATGAGCTGCTTACCGCTTTTGTGTTCTGCCTCGCAGACAGCCAGCGCGGGGGAAACAACAACGCAGGCCGGATGGATAATAGACGGGTTATGCAGGTCATCGAAATCCAGACTGTGAGAGGCAGCGCTGTTGATAAAGGCTGCGTTCAGGGCGCCGGCCTTTTTGGCAGGAAGGCTGCCGAAAATATTTGCCTGCGGTGCATCTCCCTGAAGAATAACATCATGGATGATGCGTACCGGTTTTTCCTGCGAACCGCGGATAGCAATTCCCAGCCAGTCCAGCAGACATTTTTTAGCCATTTCGATGCTGTGAGCAGAAAGCTTTTCGTAGCACAATTCTGCGGTAAATTTTGCTAATGCTTTAGTTGTCATTGTTAATACCTGCCTTTGCTTTAATTTTAACTATTGCCATGGTATTCGCCAAATGCAACGTAAACACCTGCCTTAGCCTTAAAACAAATTACCTCCCTGCTGGTATTCTCCGAAAACCTCGCGCAGTACGCCGCAGATTTCGCCTAAGGTTGTATAGGTTTTAACAGCATCAATCAGATAAGGCATAAGGTTAGCTTCACCCTTGGCAGCTTCCTTCAGAGCTTTCAGGGAAGCATCTGCTGCTTGCTGGTCACGGTGAGCCTTCATTTCATTTACACGGGCAATCTGACGTTCCGCAACGCTTAAATCTGCCGTAATAACATCATTTGTTTTGACAGCCTTATTGTCTGCAAATTTGTTGACGCCGATGACTGTACGCTTGCCTTTTTCAATATCTGTCTGATATTCGTAGGCATGGGCGGCCATTTCACCTTGCATATAGCCTTGTTCGATAGCAGCAACCGCACCGCCCATGGCATCAATTTTTTGGATGTATTCATAAGCTTCTTTTTCGAATTTGTCAGTGAGTGCTTCAACATAATAGGAACCGGCCATGGGGTCGATAGTGTCGGCAACACCGCTTTCGTAAGCGATGAGCTGTTGGGTACGCAGTGCAAGAGTTGCACTTTCTTCCGTCGGGAGGGCAATGGCTTCGTCATACGCGCAGCAGGCCATCGACTGAATGCCTGCAAGTACAGCGGACATAGCCTGCCAGGTAATGCGGGCAACGTTGTTCAAAGGCTGCTGTGCTGTCAGCACGCTGCCTGCGGTATGAACGTGTACGCGCAGCATCTGTGCTTTGGGAACGGTAGCTCCGTAACGCTCTTTCATGATGCGTGCCCACAAGCGGCGGGCAGCGCGGAATTTGGCTATTTCAGAGAAGAAATTCAGGCCTGCGGTAAAAATCCAGCTGATACCGGGAGCAAAATCATCAACCTTTTGGCCTGCTTTGATTGCAGCATCAATATAGGCCATGGCATTAGCGAAGGCAAAAGCGATTTCCTGTACCTCGGAAGCACCTGCTTCGCGGATGTGATAAGCACCAACACTGATAGTATTCCATTTGGGGATATTCTGCGAGCAATAAGCAAAGGTATCTGTAATCAGGCGCATGGAAGGACGTGGCGGGAAGATATAGGTTCCGCGGGCGATATATTCCTTGAGAATATCGTTTTGAATAGTGCCCTTCAACTGCTCCGGTTTTACTCCCTGCTTTTCGGCAACAGCAACATACATTGCCAAAAGTACGGCTGCCGGACCGTTGATGGTCATCGATGTGCTGACCTTATCCAGCGGAATACCTTCAAAAAGCTTTTCCATGTCAGCGAGAGAATCAATTGCTACGCCAACCTTGCCTACTTCACCTTCGGATAACGGTGCGTCACTGTCCAGACCGATTTGTGTAGGTAAATCCATAGCTACGGAAAGACCGGTTTGCCCTGCCTGCAGCAAATACTTGTAACGGGCATTGGTTTCTTCGGCAGTGGCAAAGCCTGCATAAGCACGCATAGTCCACAGGCGGCCTCTGTACATTGTGGGCTGTACGCCACGGGTGAAGGGATACTGACCGGGAAAGCCGAGTTTACTGTTATAATCAAATTTTTCATCTATATCTAAGGGTGTATATAAGCGCTTTTCGCTTAAATGCTGCCGTTCAGGGAATTTTGCGATTGCCTTGGCAACCTTGGCATCATAGGCATCTAAGCTAAGCTGTAAATCTTCTCGTGTAGTCATAATGATCTTCCTCCTTGGATTTCTCTTTCATCGTGCCTGTTTTTTCTAACGCTATGTGCATGTCGAAGGCGTGTTCCAAATCAACAGGCTCATGGCCGTTTTTTCTTTGCGCCATTTTCAGGTAATCATAAAGCTGTTCCCTGAAATCGGGGTGGGCGCATTTTTCGATAATCAGCTTGGCCCGTTTTAGAGGACTCAGACCGCGGATATCGGCTACACCCTGCTCGGTAATAAAAACCATCGTATCATGTTCGGTATGATCTGCGTGTGAAACCATGGGAACTACGCTCGAGATATTACCGCCTTTGGCAGTTGACGGAGTGGAGAATATTGTCAGGTAACCGTTGCGCATATAATCTCCGCTGCCGCCGATACCGTTCATCATACGGTTGCCCATAACATGGGTAGAATTTGCCTGACCGTAAATATCAAATTCAAGCGGTGTATTCATGGAGATAACGCCGAGGCGGCGGATGACCTCCGGATTATTGCTGATGTCGAGCGGGCGCAGAACAATGCGGTTACGGTAGAGCTCGGGATCTTCTTTATACATCTCCCAAACTGTCGGCGATGGGGTGAAGGCACAGCCGGAGGCTTGGGTAACTTTACCGCATTTTATCAGCTTAAAAACAGAATCTTGCAAAATCTCCGAGTACATAGTCAGATTATCAAATTTAGATTCTGCCAAACCCATTAATACAGCATTGGCTATGCTTCCTACGCCGGACTGCAACGGCAGCATTTGCTGCGGCAGACGGCCGTGGCGCTGCTCGTGCTCCAGAAAATCAACCAGGTTAGCGGCAATTTTTTTGCTTGTTTCATCAGGAGCGCTTAAATTGCGTACATGGTCGACAATGTCTGATTCGACGATGCAGGTAATTCTGTCAAGTCCGCAGCTTACATAAGGAGAACCGATGCGGTCACCGACATGGTAAATAGGGATTTCGGTGCGCTCTGGTGGTTTGCTGCAGATGTAAATATCGTGCATTCCCTCCAGCGTCAGCGGGATAGATGTGTTGACCTCAACAATAATTTTTTTCGCATGCTTTACAAGCATAGGCGTGTTGCCGACGCCTGGACCGAGAACAATGCTGCCGTCTGCATTGATAGCAGCGGCTTCAACGATTGCAACATCAACATCGCCGTAAAAGCCGTAGTCGATTTGTTGGGCAAAGTGGCTTAAATGCTGATCAATATAGGTTACGATGCCGGTGTTGATCTGGCGGCTGAGTGTTTTGTTGGAGGCTGCATAATAAGGCATGCGTCCGCTGATACCGCTGACTTCGGCAAGTGCTTCTTCGATTTCCGGTCCGACGGAAGCACCGCTCCAAATATTGATACGGCATTTTTTGCCGGCCTTGATGGCTTTAGCGAGAGCAAGTGTGGTTTTCTTAGGATAGCCAGAGGGGGTGAAGCCGCTGACACCGACATTCATACCGTCGGTAATCAGTGTGGCTGCTTCGTCCGCGCTGACTATTTTGTCAAATAGGCAGGGGGTGCGCAAACGTGTTGCATCCAGCATTTCAAAAACCTCTTTTCTTTTTTGGAAATTTCCTTATCTGCTTACAGTTTAAATCTATCAACATATAAAGTAAAATACGGAAAATGCATTTTACATATAAAAAACACATATACGTTAACTCGTTCTTTGATGCGGGAACAGGATAATCAATGATATATAGTGGTCTGTTTTTAGAAAAAAACGAAAAACTTATACTTTTATTCCTAATCACTTATAAAAATAATCTATTGGAGTTATATGCGTTTTGCATATGCTGTCATTGGTTTTATGAAAAATTTAATTTTAAAAACTAAAAAAGTACTCAGAAATATTGCTGTATAGTATAATAAAGGCAGAGAGAAGTAAAGGAGAACTATATATGGACATAGAATATTACCGCAATTTTATTGCCATAGTTGAGGCCGGCAGTATTTCTGCCGCAGCTAAGTAGATAGCGATTGCCCAGCCGGCGCTGAGTAATCAGCTTAAGGTGCTGCAGAAGCGTTTTGGTACGCAGCTGCTGCATGTGCGCCGTGGTGGTCACAGCATTGAGCTTACGGATGCAGGCTGTATTTTATATAACAAGGCTAAGTATATCTGCTCGGTCGAAAACAGTGCTCTGAAGGAGATAGTTGACTGTCAGGCAGGCTTTAGCGGTACGCTGCGCATCAGTCTGTCGCCTTCGATGTCAATAAACTTTATTAAAAACTTTTTGAGTGATTTTTACAGAGAGTTTCCGCATATTAATTATGAGCTGTATGAGGTGCCGATTGACGAACAAACCCAGCAGCTTTTGGAGGGGAAAACGGAAATAGGCATTGCCAATGCACCCCTAAAGCAGTCTAAACGCTTTGAAACGCTGTTCAGCCGTAAAGAGCGTCTGGTTGCGCTTTTTCATAAGGATAGCCCGTATCTGAAAAATGATAAGCCTAATATCCTGCTGGATGATTTGGAGGACATTCCGTTATGTCTTTCGCGTGGCTGTTCTGAGCTGTTTTTTTCTGTGTGCTCGGATTCACACATTTTCCCGCAGGTTATGAGTATTAATACTACTAAGCTTTCTGCCATAGCCTGGGCAGAAAAAAATACCGGTGTGGCAATTGTACCGGCACCGGCTGTAGAATTGTTTCCGGCGAATCTGGTCCGCAAGGAAATCAAGGATGAGCGCTTGTTTCTGGAGATGACGCTGTCTATAGTTAAGGGCAGAGAGCTGTCGCAGGTTGCGCAGACCTTTATTAATTATTATATGCAGAATAAATAAAAATACGCCTTAGGCTGTTGATGCCTAGGGCGTTTTTGTTTGCCTTCTTACTTTATTTTTTTCTTCGGGCGGTATTCTGAGATAAACAGGCCGGTCATCGTCAGAATGGTACCGAGTGCTACCAGCAGGGTGATTTTTTCCTGCAGGACAATCGCCGAAGTAATGACGGTGATGACGGGAACCATATAAATATAAACGCTGGCCTTTACTGCGCCCAACTCCCTAACTGCCAAATTCCAGGTGACGAAGCAGAGGGCGGAAGCACCCAGACCCAGAAAGACGATGTTAAAAAGATAGGTAGTATTGGCGAAGCGCACCAGGTTCAGTTCAAAATTCAGAAACCCGAGCGCCGGCACCATAAAGAGAATGCCGTAGAAAAAGGTTCTGCGTGTAGCGAGGATAACAGGATAACCGTAGCTACTGATTTTTTTCGTCAGCAGAGCATAAAACGCCCACACGACAGCGGCGGAAATCGCCAGCAAATCACCCAGCGGATTGAGCTGCATGGCTGCGCCGTTGAAGCTGATGCAGGCAATACCGATCATAACGATAAAAAAGCCGATGATGAACTGCTTGCTTAAGCTGCCGGCAGAACGCATAAAATAATGCGCCAGCAGCGCAGTAAAGAAAGGCGCTGTGCTGCCGATTACGCTAACGTTGGAGGCTTGCGTATAGGTCAGGGCGATGTTTTCCAAAAGGTAGTAGAGGCAGATGCCGCAAAGGCCTGCGGCCATAAAAACAGGCTCCTGCTTTTTATCTGTTTTCAGCATTTTAGGATAGGCCAGCCAAAGGGCGAAAAAGGCCATAATAAAGCGGAAAAAAAGGATTTCCAACGGCTGAAAGCCGGTAAGTAAAACCTTGGTAGAAATAAAGGTCGTGCCCCAGGTAGCAATTGTAATGAGGGCAGCAATGTGACCGATGTAGCGAGTGTTTTGCATTTGCTTAGAAATCTCCGTTCTTTTTAGTGCGCAGTAAAACGCACTCTATGATTTTAGCAGACTAAAATCCTGCTATGAACAAACTATCCCCTCTGCCGGTATGACAGAAGGGATAGTTTGTAAAATTTTATTTTGTGTGCTTATCTTCGGCAGCCTGCTTATTTGGCGCCGCAGCAGCATATTTTGTCAGGGCAACCTTCGTGATGTGGAAGTCGCCTACGGCAGCGGGACCGTCGATACAGCCGTTGGAGCAGGCCATACCTTCGATATAGCTGCAGTCGAGCTTGCCTGCGGCAGCAGCCTTAACCGTATCACGGCATTTGTCCAGTCCGGAGCAGTATTGCGCATTATGCACCTCACCGCCCATAGCTGCAACCGTATCCTGCACGGCAGCGCTTACGCCGGCCGTCAGCGGGAAGCTCAGGCCAAGATTGGAGGCATCGCGTTCATAAGCAGTATCACCGCTCATTTCCGCAAATTTGATATCATTGCCCTCCAGCATGCACATAATCTCTTCAAAGGTCAGCACGTAGTTGATGGTTTCGCGGTGCTCGCGTGCTTCCACCTTTTTGGCGATGCAGGGACCGATGAACACAGTAACTGCATAAGGATATTTTTCCTTAATCAGCTCAGCGCAGGTGAGCATGGGAGAAGGTGTATCCGAAATCTTGTCGGCTGCATCCGGTACCTGTGTTTTAATCAGCTTAACAAAGGCAGGACAGCAGGAGCTGGTCATAAAGCCCTGCTTGGCAGGAACCTTCTCCAAATATTCCTCTGCCTCCTTAACGCTGGTGATATCGGCGCCAATGCCAACCTCTACAACTTCAGCGAAGCCTGCTTTTTGCAGTGCCTCGTAAATTTGTGCCATGGTAATCTTCAGACCGTATTGGCCTACGATAGAAGGTGCCACAAGGGCGATAACCTGCTTGCCCTGCTGGATTTCGCGGATAACGCGGATAATATTGCTGCGCTCGTCAATGGCGCCGAAGGGGCAGGCATTGCGGCAGGCACCGCAGGAAACACATTTTTCGTGGTCAATGACAGCCTTACGGTTTTCACCGATGCTGATGGCACCGATGGCGCAGGCACGCACGCAGGGACGATGGATTTCGATAATCGCACCGTAGGGGCACATCTGCTTGCAGCGACCGCATTCGATACATTTCGTTTTATCGATAAAGGCGCGGTCCTGAATAATGCTGATAGCCTTTTTCGGGCAGTTATTCATGCATTTATGGGTGATGCAGTGGCGGCACATATCTGTAACGTAATAAGCATCAATCGGGCATTGGTCGCAGGCTGCGGGGAGCACGTCGATAATCGGCAAATCGGTGCGCTCAGGCTCGTTCAGCGTCAGCTTGGCAGCCTCGATGATATTGCTGGAGCACTCCTGGCCCAGCGCCATATCAATACGGTTTTTCAGTACGGCTCTTTCTTTATAAACACAGCAGCGGTAGCGCGGAGTGTCCTCGCGTACCTCCTGCAGAATATCGTAGACGTGGTCAGGCAACTCATTATTCCAGGTGTAGCGGGATAAATGCTCCAGCACCATGCGGCGCAGCTGCGCAACAGCGGTTAATTCCATAAGGGTTCCTCCTTGGCAATTAGTTATATTGCGTTTTGCATTGCATACTCTATACTGTACAATTCTTTACAGAACGCAAAAATCCTGCTGAAGAGTATACGTAACGGTTTTAATAATGTTAAATTTGGTATTTTTCTAAACAGTTATATAGATGCATCTGTCAAAAAATCTCTGATATTTTTATGGATAATACCATTACGGCTCATATCGAATTCGTCGAGTGAAAGCACATATTTCGGATAATTATCGGTAATTTCATTGTAAACACCGAACTCACGTTGAATAGTTTCTTCTGCAGCCAATAAGTACGTAACTTGAATATAAATTTTTTTATCCTGTTTTTCACAGATAAAATCAATTTCTTTGGTATCTACCTTGCCGATGCTCACCTTATAACCACGGCGTAAAAGCTCCAGATAAACGATATTTTCCAAAATGAGATTGATATCCTTCATGTTGCCGCCGAAGACTGCTTCGCGGATGCCATGGTCAGCGACATAATATTTTTCGTTGATAGCAAGCAGCTTTTTACCTTGTATATCCTGACGTTTTACCTGATAAAACAGAAAAGCATCGGTGCAGGCTTTAACGTAGTTGATAATGGTTTCTGTTGCCATACTGCGTCCTTCGCTTTTCAAATATTTAGAAAGGACATTTGCAGAAAAAATGGTACCGATATTTGCAGTTATGTAGGTAAGTATGCGTTCAAGCATGTCAACATCACGTATATTGTTGCGGCGTACAATATCTTTCAGTTCTACTGATGTATATACATCCTGTAAATATTGCTTGCAGGCAGCTTCGTCATATTGCAGGGCTGCCAAATATGGCATTCCTCCGAAGTGCAGGTATTTCTTGAAGCAGTCTGCTTCACTTGTATTAGGCTGTATAGTATTATATAGCTCAATAAATTCAGAAAATGAAAAAGGATAAATAACAAATTCTACATAGCGTCCTGCTAAATAAGTGGCTAATTCACCGGATAGGAGCTTGGCATTGGAACCGGTGATATAAATATCACAATTAAGCTCTATACGTAAGGAATTAATACATTTTTCCCAATCTTTTACCTCTTGGATTTCATCAAAGAAAAGATAAATTTTTCCTGTTAAAGCTTGGGTTTGGCTTATTATTTCATCATGAAGAGCCTGGGCATTGCAAAGCCTGGCAAAGCTCATATTTTCAAAATTATAGGAAATAAGCTGTTGGGGAGTAACTCCTTGTTGTAACAGCTCTTGTTTTATAAGATCTAACATAACAGATTTACCGCAACGTCGGATACCTGTAAGTACTTTTACTAAATCACTGTTAATGAATGGGCGGATTTTTTTCATGTAAGATTCTCTTTTGATCATGTAAATCACCTCACTATCTATATAATATATCAGTTATATCTTAAATTCAAGACGAAAATCGAATTTCTATCAGATATAACTGAAACTTTTCGTGATTTTAGATTTTTATCAGTTATATCTGATAAAAATCCCGCTGTTGTAGTCAAAAAAAGCATACTTTTTTAGTATACGCAGAAAAAAATTAAAATTTTTTCCTCTTACCCCCTTTACAAATTGAAAACCTAGTATTATAATAAGCGCATAAAGCAACAACGTGGTTGTTGGGTCGAAAGGTCCAAACTTCGTGGTTGCTTTTTCTGTTATATCAGCGGTGAGAATTATAATTTATATCTTACCCATGATAAGTGCAACGAAGCACCGTAGCAGCGCAAGGCGCAGCTGACGGTGCTTTCTTATTTACAGAGCCAGAGAGAAGAAAATCTGTAAAGCACAAAAAACTGTATTTCAAATGAGGGATTTACACTTCGTAAACCCAAGGAAATTCTCAGAGAGAAATTAGGGAGGTTTTACAATGAATGATGTACCGAAACTGTTTGGCAGCTTAGTTTTTAACGAAAGTGTTATGAAGGACCGTCTGCCGACTGCAACCTATAAGGCATATAAGGCAGCAGTGCTGGCAGGCACTCCGCTGAATCTGGAAATTGCTAATATCATCGCCAATGCTATGAAGGACTGGGCTCTGGAGCATGGCTGCACTCATTTCACCCATTGGTTCCAACCGATGACCGGCATCACCGCTGAAAAGCATGAAAGCTTCATTTCTCCTACTGCTGAAGGCCGTGTAATCATGGACTTCTCCGGCAAAGAGCTGATTCAGGGCGAGCCTGATGCTTCCAGCTTCCCGTCCGGCGGCTTGCGTGCAACCTTCGAAGCCCGCGGCTATACAGCATGGGACCCGACCTCCTATGCATTTATCAAAGATAACTGCCTGTGCATTCCTACAGCCTTCTGCTCCTACACCGGCGAAGTGCTGGATAAAAAGACTCCGCTGCTGCGTTCCATGAATGCAGCCAGCAAAGCAGCCTGCAAGCTGCTGAAGCTGTTCGGCATTGATACAATCCGCGTCAACAGTACTGTTGGCCCGGAACAGGAATATTTCCTCGTAGATAAAAAAATGTGGGAAAAACGTAAAGACCTGGTTTACACCGGCCGTACCCTTTTCGGTGCGAAATCTCCGCGTGGCCAGGAGCTGGACGACCACTACTTCGGTATTATCAAGCAAAGAGTTCTTTCCTTCATGAAGGATTTAGACGAGGAACTGTGGAAACTGGGTGTACTTGCTAAAACCGAGCATAACGAGGTTGCTCCGGCACAGCACGAGCTGGCACCTATCTTCACAACTACCAACGTAGCATCTGACCATAACCAGCTGATGATGGAGTTCATGAAACGTGTTGCTTTGCGCCATGGTCTTGTTTGCCTGCTGCATGAAAAACCTTTTGATGGTGTAAACGGCAGCGGTAAGCATAACAACTGGTCCTTATCTACGGAAGAAGGTCTTAACCTGCTGGATCCCGGCAAGGAGCCGTACAAAAACCTGCGCTTCCTGACCTTCCTGGCAGCAATTATCAAGGCTGTTGATGAATATCAGGATCTGCTGCGTGTATCTGTTGCCAGCGCCGGCAATGACCATCGTCTGGGCGCTAACGAAGCTCCTCCGGCTATCGTATCCATGTTCCTTGGCACTGAGCTGACTGCAGTTCTCGAAGCTATTGCAGCTGACAAGGTTTACAACGGCAACCCGGAAAGCTACATTAAAGTAAGCGACGATACCATTCCTGCTCTTGTTAAGGATAACACCGACAGAAACAGAACCTCTCCCTTCGCCTTCACCGGCAATAAATTTGAATTCCGTATGCTGGGCAGTATGTTCTCCATCGCCGGCCCCAACATCGTACTGAACACCATCGTTGCCGAAGAGCTGGATGAATTTGCTGATAAGCTGGCAGATGCTCCTGATTTGGAAGCAGCAGTATATGATTTGGTTAAAGAAACCTATAAAGCTCATAAACGCATTGTCTTCAACGGTAACGGTTATACTGATGCATGGGTTGAGGAAGCAGCTAAACGTGGCCTGCTGAACCTCAAATCTACTCCGGAGGCTCTGCCGTATCTGGGACATGCAAAGAACATCGAGCTGTTCGAAAAACATAACATCTTCACTAAAGCCGAGGTTGAATCCCGTGTAGAAATCCTGCTGGAGAACTACAGCACCACGATTTCTATCGAAGCAGCAACCATGCTGGATATGTTCCATAAGGATATCCTCCCGGCAGTTACCGCATATACCGGAGATTTGACCAAAGCAGTACTGGATAAAAAGGCTGCCGGTGTCAGCGCAGGCTTTGAAGGCGCACTTGCCGATAAGCTGAGCAAGCTGGGCGGAGAAATGTATGCATCCTCCCTGAAGCTGGAAGAAGGCTTGAAGGAAGCAGCAGAAATCGGCGACAGCGAGAAGCAGGCTCTGTACTATCACGATACTGTTCTTGAAGAAATGGGCAAGCTGAGAAGTGCTGTTGATGCTGCCGAAGCTTTGACCGGTGGTAAGTATCTCGACTATCCGACTTATGGTGAGTTGTTGTTTGGTGTAAATGAGTAAGCTGCAGTTGCCTTCTCGACAGCCTTGAGTAAGGTGTGTTAAGATAAAATAATATATATAACTCATACACAATGGGGTGTATCCGAAAAATCGGGTACGCCCCTTTTTCTTTAGCTAATGCCATGTGAGCGCTGCTCAATGACACGTTAAAAAATATTATAATTTGAGGGGTGTTTACAAATGGACAAATATGTATCTGCCGATACTATATGGGTGCTGATAGGTGCCTTCCTGGTATTTTCTATGCAGCCGGGCTTCGCAATGGTTGAAACAGGCTTTACCAGAGCTAAAAATGCCGGCAACATCGTCATGAAAAATGTCATGGATATGTGCCTCGGCTCCATCGTTTTCTGGGTTCTGGGTTTTGGCCTGATGTTTGGTACCGATATCGGCGGCTTCATCGGCACGCCGGACTTCTTTGTAAAAGGTGATTACGGTGCCAGCTATCCAAGCACTGCGTACTTTATCTTCCAGACGATGTTCTGTGCTACCGCAGCAACCATTGTTTCCGGTGCTATGGCAGAACGTACCAACTTCCTGGTTTATTGCATTTACAGCGTATTAATCAGCGCTATTATTTACCCGATTAGCGGTCACTGGATTTGGGGCGGCGGCTGGCTCGCACAGATGGGCTTCCATGATTTCGCCGGTTCAACTGCCGTTCATATGGTAGGCGGCGTTGCTTCTCTCGTCGGTGCTAAGATGATTGGCGCGCGTATCGGCAAATACAATGCCGACGGTACGGTAAACGCTATTCCCGGTCACAGCATTCCGCTTGGTGCCTTGGGCGTTTTCCTTCTCTGGTTCGGTTGGTTTGGCTTCAACGGTGCTTCCACCGTCTGCGCAACCGGTGATGACGCCTTGGTTTCCATGGGTGCTATCTTCATTACCACTAACATGGCTGCAGCAGCTGCTGCTACCGCAACTATGATTTACACCTGGATTCGCTACGGCAAGCCTGATGTTTCCATGACACTGAACGGCGTGCTTGCAGGTCTGGTAGCAATTACCGCCGGCTGCGATATGGTAAGTCCGGCCGGCGCTTTAATCATCGGCCTGATTGCCGGTGTGCTGGTAGTTGCTGCTGTTGAATTCTTCGACCAGAAGCTGAAGATTGATGATCCTGTCGGTGCAATTTCTGTTCATGGTGTCTGCGGAGCCTTCGGTACGCTCGCAACCGGTCTCTTCGCTCTTGACGGCGGCCTCTTCTATGGCGGCGGTACTGATTTCCTGGTAAAACAAATCCTCGGCGTTGTAGTTGTAGCAATCTATGTTGCGATTACGATGACGATTATCTTTAAAGTTCTTGATAAGCTCTTCGGCCTGCGTGTTAAGGAATCCGAAGAAATTAAAGGCCTGGATATGGAAGAGCATGGCCTGCTCAGCAGCTATGCCGACTTTATGCAAACTCCGTTGGAGGCACAGACCTCTGTTACTACTACTTATGTTACTCCGGTCAAGGAAACTGCAGCTAAGCCTGCAGACGCAGTAAAGATGAGCAAGGTTGTTATTATCACCTCGCAAAATCGTTTCGAAGCATTGAAGAATGCTTTAGATAAGCTGGGAATTACCGGCATGACTGTTACCAAGGTTTTGGGCTACGGCATTCAGAAGGGCTCTACGGAAATGTATCGTGGTGCTGAGGTTGCTGCACACCTGCTGCCGAAGGTAAAGGTTGAAATGATTGTTTCCGCAATTCCTGTTGCAGCAGTAGTCAATGTTGCTAAGCAGGTTCTGTATACCGGCAAATACGGCGATGGCAAAATCTTCATCTATGATGTTGAGGATGTTGTTAAGATTCGTACCGGTGAAACAGGCTATGATGCTCTGCAGGATTATCCTATTGAGGAAAAATAATTTGCTTCTCCCTAATCAAACTCCCTAATAAAACAGGAAGGCGCTCGATGTCTTGCGTAATGCAGGCTAAGAGCGCTTTTCTGTGTGTTGGGGAAGTGTTTTTCTTGCTATTTTGTTCTATGCTTGCTAAAATAAACAGGATTAGGTTATTTTTTGGAGGCATAGAATATGAAGGAAATTTATGATTTAGCAGAACAATATCATAACGAGGGCAATAACTGCGTAGAATCCGTAGTTAAGGCGTGCAATGACGGCTTAAAGCTGGGCCTGCCGGATGTGGCAATCCGCATGGTGTCTGGCATGGGTGGCGGTATCGGCCGCAGCGGCTGCGTGTGCGGTGCGCTGAGTGGTTCCTGCCTGGTTATCAGCTCTATCGTGGGCAGATTGGACCCGTCCGAAAAGCATCAGACAGAGGTCTATAAATATACGCATGAGTTTCATGAGCGCTTTACGAAGCATTTCGGCACTTCCTGCTGCAGAGCACTGAATCGCCTGAGCTTCGGCACACCGGAATACAGAACTAAATGTATTAAGATTACTGCCGAAGCGGCAGACATGGTATCCGATTATCTGCAGGAAAAGGGCTTGGTAAAATAAGCATTGGCTGCGAAGCTGAAAGAAGGACTGATGGAGGTCAGGCTGATGGAAAAAACTGAGTTGAAGAACATTGTAATTTTAGCAACCGGCGGCACTATTGCCGGCAAGGCTGCTTCCGGTACCCAGATGACTGGCTATACTGCCGGTGCCTACAGCGTTGCCGATTTGCTGGCAGGTGTGCCTGAACTGGGCAAGCTGGCGCATATCAGCGGCGAGCAGCTGTGCAATATCGACAGCAGCAGTATTACCGATGCGTTGCTGCTGCGCTTGGCGCAGCGCTGCAATGAGCTGCTGGCGCAGGATGATGTCGACGGCGTTGTTATTACCCATGGTACCGATACTATGGAAGAAACGGCCTTCTTCCTGAACCTGACGGTAAAGAGTGCTAAGCCGGTGGTACTTGTGGGCGCAATGCGTCCTGCCACAGCAGTCAGTGCCGACGGACCTTTGAATATCATCAACGCTGTTAAGGTGGCTGTGGATGCTGTAAGCGCCGGACAGGGCGTGCTGGTGATGATGAACGATGAAATCTACAGCGGGCGTGACGTGACCAAGACGAACACGGCGAATGTGGCAACCTTCAAGGCAACGAACGGTGGTCCTTTAGGCTTTATAGTTGGCGGTGAGGTACATTACTATTATCGCAGCGTGCGTCCGCACACACTGCAGAGCGAATTTGACGTAACTGGTGTTACTGCTTTGCCGCGTGTAGATATCATCTACACGCATATCGGTGAGGATCGCGTATTTGTGGATGCGGCATTGGCAGCAGGCGCGCGTGGCCTTATCTACGCCGGCAGTGGCATGGGCAGCGTTCATGAGGCTGTGGAAGCGGCGCTGGCGGAGGCTGTCAGCCGTGGCGTTGCCGTAGTGCGTTCGAGCCGCACAGGCAGCGGTATTGTTGCCGCAGGCCTGGAGCGTTGGCAGGAGCAGGGCTTTTTGTATGCGGATAACCTTAATCCGCAAAAGGCACGTCTTTTGCTGCAGCTGGCACTTTTGCGGACGCAGGAGCGCAGCGAGGTGCAGGAGCTTTTCCTGCGTTACTGAAGCATAAAAGCGAAAAAGCTATCAACGGGCGAAGCCCGTTGATAGCTTTTTTTAGTGCGCTTTAAAATTTTACCATCTTCTGTAACCGTTGTGGTGTTTGGCGCGCTCTGCCTGACGGGCAGCGCGTTCTGCTTCGTAAGCCTCGCGGGCAGCGAAGAAATCCTCCAGCTTCCAGCCACGGTTAAACATTTCAATCAGCAGCTTGCCGGTGTTGTTGGCATCGTCAAAGGCGGTGTGCCACAGGCCGGCGGTGTTGACCTCCTGCTCTTCGGTGGCCTTTTTCAGACCGGTGGTGTAATCATCACCCTTCCACAGGCGGTAGGCCAGCGCCAAATCAAGATAGTCCTCGTATTTTATGGGGTTTTCGATTTTATGACGCTCACAGCCTGTCTGCAGCACCTTGTAATCCTCGGTTCCCCAGGCTACAAAATAGGACTCGCCGCTTTCATACAGCGCTGCCAGCTCCTGCACCATGGCAGGCAATTCAATGGCCTGCTGCATATCCTTAGCGGTAATCATGCAAAAATCCATAGAATCCTTAGCCTGCTTAGGATAAAAATGTGGTTTGACAAAGCTTTGGATGCGTCCGCAGTCGGTGAGCGGTTCGCCGTCCAGCTTCACTGCGCCGATTTCGATAATCTCGGAAAAGAAGCCGCGCGGACGGCCGACAGGGCGCTCGTAGGTAGTAAATTCAAAATCAACGACTAAAAATTTCTTCATTGCAATTCCTTCTTACACTAAAGCATAGCCTGCTGCTCAGTGCTTTTTACCGCAGCATTTTTTATACTTTTTGCCGCTGCCGCAGGGACAGGGATCGTTAGGATAAACCTTTTTCGCTTTGGCACCTACACGGGTATTTTGCTGAGCTGCCTGCTGTGCGTCACGCAGCAGCTTGATAGTTTCGTTAGGAGTGTGGCCACCGAGGCAGAACATACGGGTAGCATTGTTGCGGGCGTTCTGCAGCAGTACGGAAAGTCTGCCGAGATGGCTGTAATTGTTCCAAGCGGGAATATTAGCCTGCAGCTTCTGAATCAGCTCAGAGGTATTGCCGTCGGTGTTGGAGTTTTCAAATTCATAGATGTACTGGCACCAGTAATGTGCATCCAGTGCCGCAACATTCAGCTCCTGAGTGAAGAAGTCATGCAAATCCTGATATGCGATAGTAGATTGCAGGTAACCGTAGTGGGAAAGCATGGTGATTTCCTTTACGGTAGGCAGGTACAGGCCGAAGGGCTTTCTACCTTGCTCCAGTCTGGTGTAGAAATCATCGCTGTCATTTTTCTTGAGCAGAATGCGGCCGTCTTTGATTGCGCAGGGGTTAAAGTTGCTCGGAACCTCGGCAAGTAATTGCGGCAGAGTTTCCGGAGTAAGCTCAAAGCCTGCTTTTTGATTATACATTTCGCAGAAAAATTCCACCGGCAGAATAAGATGCAGGCTGGACATGGCAGTGATGCAGTCCAACAGCCATGCCAGCTGTTGGCGGTGAGCCTGAAAATCTGCGGTGTTGATTTTTTTGTAGACGGTGCGTGCTTCCTTTACTGCTTCAAAGCAGTCGTCGGGATAGGAAACAATGTAGCCCATAGAAATAAAGGGCAACAGCAGTGCATATTCGCTGTAGGTAGGATGGAAGCATTTTTTCTCCAAGGCTGCTTCGAAGGCATGAATGTTTTCGTCTGGCATAATAGCAAAGCGTTTTGCTGCAATTTCCGGCTTTTGCATTTCTGTGCAGATTTTTTCTGCCAGCTCGTCCTTTTTGAGCTTGCTGTAGGTGATGCAGAGCTGACGCGCTGCAAAAATTAATTTATCCTTAGTGAAGGCTTTTAAGTAATCCAGCAATACAGGCTTACGGGATGGTTGATTCTTGGTTTTGGTTGTACTTGCAGACATATTGATAGAAAATCTCCTTCTTTGTAATCTTACGTATCTCTTAATTATAAATAAAAACAGGAAATATAGCAAGTGAGGAAATTTAATATACAGTTTATTATACGCTTTTCGGCGGTTAAATTTATTTTTCAGCCTCTACTTGTTGGTGACGCATAGCGGGAATAAGGAAAAAGGCACAGTAAATAAAGGAAAGCAGCACGATTGCGCCGCCGCCGAGACCGATATAAGCGATGGACGCATGCGTGCAGATAAGTCCGCCCAGATAGCTGCCGCTGCCGATACCCAGATTATAAATACCGGAGTAAATCGACATAGCCACAGCGGAGGTGCTCATAGTAGTTGTGCGCAAAAGCTCTGCCTGGCCTACAACGTTGAAGGCGGTAACGAAAATGCCCCAGATTGCGCAGAGCAGTACCAGCAGATAATGATTGATGCTTACGGGGTAGAGCAGCAGCAAAACAACTGCAACGCCAAGTACGGTGATGCGGAAGAAGTGATAGCGGCATTTATCGTACCATTTGGAAAAGGCTGCGCTGCCCAAAAGTCCGGCTGCACCGAAAATAACCAGGGTGATGGTTATCCAGGCATCATCCATCAGCGCAATCTGCTTCAGGTAAGGCTCGATATAGCTGTAGGCGGTATAATAGCCGGTGGGGAGCAAAAAGGACATCATATAGAGGCCGATGAGCACAGGATTTTTCAGCATTACCGGCAACTGCGAAAGCGTAAACGGTTCGCTTTTTTCCAGCTTGGGGAAAACAAAGAACATATAGGCCAATACGATGAAGGCCAAAACGGCGATGCACATAAAGGCCATGCGCCAGCCTACGTAAAGGCCGATGATACGTCCTAAAGGCAGGCCGACGATGATGGCGATGGCCGTGCCGGTGACAATCATGCTCATAGCTAGTGCTTTAAAGGGACCTTTGACCAGACGCACGGCGATAGGCGAGGCGACAGACCAGAAAATGGAGTGGGCGAAAGCTACGCCGATACGCGAAAGCAGCAGCGTCCAAAAGCCGGTGGCGAAGGCAGAGGCTACATGCGATACGGCGAACAGGCTGATGGTTGCCAGCAAAAGCTTGCGCAGCGGATAGCGGGAAGCGGCAATCATCAGCGGCAGGCTCATGAGCATTACGACGTAGGCATAAATGGTAATCAGCATGCCTGCCTGCGCTTCCGTCATGCGGAAGTCTGCGGCGATATCGGACAAAAGGCCTATGGGCATAAATTCCGAAGTGTTAAAAATAAAGGCGGAAATGGTCATGCCGATTAACGGCAGCCATTCGCGGGTAGTTATTTTGTTTTCCATATATATATAGCACCTGACTTTCATTCTATAAAATTGCGGTGTATATTATAGCACAGCATATTTGTGTGCTACAAGCAAAAAGATTGTAAATTATTGGCGTGGGGGATGTTGCGGATGTTTTTTTGAAAAGGGCTGTCGTTAAGGGGCAAAAACAGTAAAGGCGTTCTACTTAAGTACGGTAGAACGCCTTTGAATCTTTTTATTCTTTTTTACTTCGCTGTCGCCAGCATCAGCTTAATGCGGTTTTCCTGATTAACGCGGGCAGCGCTGGCATCGTAGTCCAGTGCCAGAATATTGGCCTCCTCGGCAATCTCCTTGATTTTGTTAATCATGCCGCGGCCGGCGATATGATTAGGCAGGCAGCCGAAGGGCTGAGCGCAGATGATATTGGTGTAGCCGCTGTGCACCAGCTCCAGCATTTCGGCAGTCAGCAGCCAGCCTTCGCCCATATTGTTGCCGTAGCCGATAACGCCCTTGGCCATAGCCTTGGTTTCCTCATAGGTGGCGGGGGCGCTGAAGGGAGCGATACTGAGAGCCTGATGCAGGATGCCTTCCATATATTTCAAATACCACATAGCGCCCTTGTTGACACTGTATTTGATGAAGCTGCCACCGTAAAGCTTATAGTCCGTAAGATAAGTATCAACACAGTACATAATGAAATTCATCAGACCGGGCAGCATATATTCGCAGTTCTGACGCTGCAGAAAGGCTTCCAGATTGTTGTTGCCTAAAGCGGCATATTTGATGTAGATTTCACCGACAATACCGACCTTAGTTTTCTCCTTGTTGGTGATAGGCAAATCCGCAAATTCGTGCGCAATAGCCTTAGTAAGCTGCTTGATGGTACCTAAAGCCTGCGCCTTGCCACTCTTGAAGGCTTCGCTTAAGCGTGCCAGCCATTTTTGCGCCAGTCTGTCGGCAGCGCCGTGTACAACTTCGTAGGGACGTGTTTTATTCGTCAGGTACATCAGGGTATCGCCGTAAACAACGGCAGCCAAAAACTTATGCACCATGGATGCGTCCAGATGGAAGCCGGGCTGTTGCTCCAGACCGTTGACGTTGAGGCTGATGACAGGGATGTGCGTAAGGCCGGCTTTTTCCAAAGCTTTGCGCAGCAGATAGATATAGTTGGAGGCACGGCAGCCGCCACCGGTTTGGGTGATAATCAGCGCAGTGTGCTCCAAATCATATTTGCCGCTTTCCAAAGCGTTTATCAGCTGGCCGATAACCAGCAGTGCCGGATAGCAGATATCATTATTGACGTATTTCAGACCGGTTTCGATTACCTCGCGACCGGTGTTGTGCAGAACCTCGGCTTTGTAGCCGCAGCTTACGAGTGCTGCCTGCAGCAGTGAAAAATGCATAGGCAGCATGCCGGGTACAAGTATAGTATGCGTTTTTTTCATATCCTCCGTAAAGGGGGTAAACTTAACGTTAGCTGCTGGTAGCATATGCAAATCTCCTTTAATTATTATCTATATCGAAAAGCTGGGCTGCGGAAAACAGACTGCGGATGCGGATTTTGGCAGCACCAAGGTTGTCGATATCGTCTATTTTTATTTGTGTATAGATGCGTCCGCGTTCTTCGAGGAGGCGGCGGCATTCATCGGCCGTAATCGCATCGCAGCCGCAACCGAAGCTGACGAGCTGAATCAGATGCATATCAGGATTTTGGGCAACATATTCGGCTGCCGCATACAGGCGGCCGTGATAGGTCCACTGGTTGAGCACCTGCAGGTCGCGGTTGAGTTCCTTGGTCTTAATATGACTGCTTACGGCATCCTCGCTGACGAGGGCAGCACCCATGTTAGTAATCAGGCGGTCGATACCGTGGTTGACCTTAGGGTCGATGTGATAGGGACGGCCTGCCAGTACAACGATAGGTTTATGCTCTTCGCGTGCCTTGCTGATGATTTGCTGCCCTTTAGCCTTTACCTGTGCTTCATAGTCATAAAAGGCGGTGAAGGCAGCGTCAACGGCCTTGCGGATTTCATCCTTGGTGATATCCGGATAAGCGTTGGCAAACATTTCCTGCAGTTTTTTGACCAGCTTCTTTTTATGGAGCAGGCCAAGATAATCATAGAAGAAATGTATCTCGGGCTTATTCAAATCACGGATGTTAGCGTGCAGCACTTCGGGATAATAGGCTACGACAGGGCAATTATAGCAGTTTTCCGTACCCTGTTCATCTATATTATAGGTCATGCAGGGATAGAAGATATTGGTGATTCCCTGCTGTAGCAGCCATTTGATATGGCCGTGCATAAGCTTGGCCGGATAGCAGACGGTGTCGCTGGGGATGGTTCCCTGACCAAGACGGTAAATAGTTTTGTCTTCAATAGGACTATGGACAACCTTGAAGCCCAGGCTGGAGAGTAAGGCATTCCAGAAGGGGAGCAGCTCATACATATTCAGGCCCATAGGTATACCCATAATGCCGCGTTTAGGTGTTTCGTTAACAGGCAATTCCTTGAGCAGCTGCAGCTTTTGACGGTACAGGTTCAGCTCATCCTTGGGTGCCATGTGGGTGATGGGACGCTCGCAGCGGTTGCCGCTGATAAAGCGTTTGCCGCCGGCAAAGGTGTTGACGGTGAGGTGGCAATGATTATTGCACAGACCGCAGGTCATACCCTTGACGGTATGAACGAATTCACCCAGCTGTTGCAGGTTGAGCAGCGTTGTCTGATGCGGTGCGTCCTTGTAGCGGCGCTGTGCGTACAGAGCCGCGCCGTAGGCTCCCATAAGGCCGGCAATATTGGGACGGATAACGTTCAAATCCATTTCCTGCTCAAAGGCGCGCAGTACGCAGTCATTGAGGAAGGTGCCTCCCTGAACTACGATGTGCTTGCCGATGGCCTCCTTGCTGGCCGGACGGATAACCTTATATAAAGCGTTTTTGACAATACTGATGGACAGGCCGGCGCTGATGTTGGCAACGGAGGCACCGTCCTTCTGTGCCTGCTTAACGCTGCTGTTCATAAACACGGTGCAACGGCTGCCTAAATCTACCGGCATATCTGCTTTAAGACCGATTTGCGCGAACTGCTCGGCTGTGTAGCCCAGAATTTCGGCAAAGGTCTGCAAAAAGCTGCCGCAGCCGCTGGAGCAGGCTTCGTTCAGAAAGATATTATCGATGGCACCGTTATGGATTTTCAGGCACTTCATATCCTGTCCGCCGATGTCCAGAATGAAATCTACCTCAGGCTCCAGATATTGGGCAGCATAAAAGTGTGCCATGGTTTCTACGATACCATAGTCAACACCAAAGCCGTGGCGAATTAGCTCCTCGCCGTAGCCGGTGACTGCACCTGCCAACAGGCGGCAGTGGGGATATTTTGTATAGAAATCGGTAAGATAATTGCGGACGGCAACAACAGGATTACCCTTATTGCTTTGGTAGAAGGAGTCAAGCAATTTGCCGTCTGGACTCATAACAGCGATTTTAATGGTCGTGCTGCCGGAATCAATACCGATAAAGGCTTCGCTTGCCTCCGCAGGGGTGCCGATAGCGACACTTTCCTTAGAGTGACGCTTCTTAAAAACAGTATATTCGCCTTCGTTTTTAAACAGCGGCGGCAGATGTTCAAAGCTGTGCTGCGCTGCTGCTGCCTGCAGCTTTTCTGGCAGCGTGGTAAGGTCCACCTCGTGCTCGGCACAGAAGGCTGCACCCATTGCTACATAAAGCAGGCTGTTTTCCGGGCAGACACCTTTGATATTCAGAACATTGTCAAAGGCATCGCGCAGACAGCTCATAAAGGTGAGCGGACCGCCAAGATACAACACATTGCCGCTGATGGGACGGCCTTTGGCAAGACCGGTGATGGCCTGGCTTGCTACAGCGTGGAAGATGCTGGCTGCCAAGTCGCTCTTTTCCGCACCCTGGTTGAGCAGCGGCTGGATATCGCTTTTGGCGAAAACACCGCAGCGGCTGGCGATGGTGTAGGTGTTCTGTGCCTGCTGTGCCAGCTCGTTCATTTGGGGTGTTTCTACATTCAGCAGGGAAGCCATCTGGTCGATAAAGGCACCGGTGCCTCCGGCGCAGCTGTCGTTCATACGTGCGTCAAAATGGCGGCCTAAGAAGAGGATTTTGGCATCCTCGCCACCTAATTCGATAACGGCGTCGGTTCCTGGATTGAGCTTTTCGGCGCAGATTTTTTCCGCAAAAACCTCCTGTACGAATTGCAGGCCGCAGCTGTCCGCTATACCGATACCACCGCTGCCGCTGATGGCCAGACGTGCGCTATGCAGTGTAGGGAATTTAGTCATCAATTCTTTATGTAGGGCCAGAATTTTCTCTGCAATCTGGCTGTAATGTCTTTCGTATTTATGGAATAGCAGATTGCCTGCATCGTCCATTACGGCGATTTTAATTGTGGTACTGCCAATATCCAATCCTATCTGCATAGTAACCTCCTGGAATATGAAGCTCAGGGCGATATCCGAAGCATGTTCATATTCTTTTTTTATAATCTGAATCTAAGCTGATAAATACTCATCTTATATTGTAATACTTTACCTGTAATTAGTAAAAGGTGTCATCAATAATTAAAGTAAAAAAAGTGTGAAACGCTGCAGCGTTTTATCGTTTTGCAGCGGAGCAATGTTGTGCTCAATATATATAATATATTTTATAAATTTATATATTGTAAAAATCTCTGTCGCAATAGGTATAATAAAAAACCGTAAAGCCGATTATGACTCTACGAGTAACCAAAAAGGACTGCGCTAAGACTGTAGCAGTCGGAAACGCAGTCCTTGCTTACTTAAATTATAGCAAAGATTTTGTGAAAAAGCTGTGATTTTATAAGTACAGCAAAATAGGTATGTAAGGATAAGACTATGGTGATTATATGGTCGTTTTAGGTAAGCAGGGTTTGCAGTATTTTGAGTAAATTTACTCAAGTACGATTTACTCAAGTATACTTGAGTAAATTCATAAGCGCATATGAGAAAGTGCGGATTAATTATGTACGTACTCTGTTAGCTTAGCAATGCTTTTACGCAAAAGAAAAACATACAGACTATGTTGAGCAGTAGTCTGTATGCTTGCTGTTGCTTTATAAGCTTTAGAATGTTCCCTGCACCAGCTGGGCAATGTTCTTGGAATGATCGGATACACGCTTCATATTAATCAGCAGCTCCATCATAACAAAGCCTGCAGTAGGATTGCAGATATGTTCGTTAAGGCGCGTGATATGATTCTTACGGATTTCCTTCTGGTATTGCTTAACCTCACGGCACAGACGCACAGCGTCCTCCGCAATAACCTTATCATTTTTTTCCAGCGCTTCCAGCGCACGTCCGGAGGCACGCAGTACCATTTCGCTGAGCTGCAGCAGTTCGGCCTTAGCCTCGTCAGAGAAAACTACGTCCTCCTCAACAAGCTTGCGTGCGCGTTTAGCCAATGTTTCACCATGGTCACCGATACGTTCGATATCCGTGCAGGCGTGCAAAAGACCGGTGTGACGTGTCGTCAGGCTTTCGCTCATTTCAGATGAGCTCATCTGCGTCAGATAGTCGGTAATATCTCGCTCCAACGCATCGACAACAGGCTCGTGCTCCAAAACGTATTTTACCTTGTCGGCATCAAAGCTTTGAATAGCCTCCATGCCAAGACGCACGTCCTTGCGTGCCAGCTCGCCCATACGCACAACCTCTTTGACAGCAAGGCTGATAGCGATAGAGGGAGTGTTCAGCATGTTTTTGTCAAGATAAACAGGGCGCATGGAGATGATTTCTGCCTTGCCGGGCACAATCTTTTCTACCAGCTTGATGAAAGGGTTAACAAAGGGCATAAAGAGCAGCGTGTTCAAAATGTTGAACGCCGAGTGCGCATTCGCAATCTGACGCGCTATGTCGCCGTCAGGCGATACAAGCAGCACGAATTTAATGAAGAACTGCATAAAGACTACAAAAATTATACTGCCGATGACGTTGAACATTACGTGAGCTGCAGCTACACGCTTAGCCGTAAGGTTAGCACGCAGTGAAGCGAGTACGGCAGTAATACAGGTACCGATATTGTCGCCGAGCAGTACAGGGATCGCACCCTCCAGCGGAATAAGTCCCTGACCGGCCATGGCGATAAGAATACCGATGGTAGCACTGCTGGACTGAATCAGTACAGTCATAATCATACCGATGCCGATGCCCAGCAACGGATTGCTGGAGAAAACCTCGATGAAATGCACAAAGCCGGGATAGTTACGCAGAGGCATAACCGCCTTTCCCATCATATCCATGCCCAGCATCAGAATACCGAAGCCCAGCATAACCTGACCAAGATATTTTGTGCGGCTTTTTCTCGCCAGCAGCTGCATCAAAAAACCGATGAAGATTAAAATCGTGATATAATCGGAAAGCTTGAAGGCGATGAGCTGTGCCGTCATAGTAGTACCGATGTTGGCACCCATGATAATGCCGAAGCCCTGCTTCAGCGTGAGCAGACCCGCATTTACCAGGCCTACGGTCATAACGGTGGTAGCACCGCTGGCCTGCAGCACTGCAGTAACAACTGCGCCCAACAGAATGCCCATAGCGAGCACGCCTGTCATGGCTTCAAGAATCTTTTGCAGCTTAGCGCCGGCAGCCTTTTGCAGACCGTCACCCATCAGCTGCATACCATACATAAATAAGGCGATACCGCCTAAAAATGCCAAGAAATAAGCAAGCATAAAAAATAAGTCCCCTTTTTTAATTTGTATGCATCCATGATTGCTGTAAAAACAGCATATACCTATACTTATTATACTCGAAATTTTATGATGTTAAAAGTGCGTAAGGAACTTTACATAAATTTTACATTAATCAAAATGCTTCCAAAACAAAAAAATACACCGCACATTTCGCACGGTGCGGTGTATTTTAAGGAGAGGTGTATGATGAAAAGATATGTTTAGGAGAGTTGCTTTATAAGAGTCATGGCTTCATCTACCGAAAGCGTGCTGCCGACAGCAACTAATTTTTCGTCGATGACTAAAGCGGGGAAGACCATCACTCCATAGGCCACTACCTTTTGGAATTCGGAAACTTTTTCAAACTCAGCCTTAACCTTGAGCTTCTTTAACGCAATAGCAGTATTCTGCAGCAGCAGCTCTGCCTGCTTAGTCATGGGGCCAAGAATTTTAACGTGCATTGAAATCACCTTTCTTTGCTTGCCTTGTTCAATAGGTTCCTTTCATCCTCGAGTATTATTGTAACAAACATATATGACAAAGGTAGGTGTAATCTGTGAATTAATTTAGAAACCTTTATCTGATTACTTTAAAATTACTTTTAAGAAGGATTTCAGACGTTCGTTTTTGGGGTTAACAAAAATTTCTTCCGGACGGCCCTGCTCCTGCACATGGCCGTCAGCCATGAAAACAACCTTGGTGGCAACCTCACGGGCAAAGCCCATTTCGTGCGTTACGACTACCATGGTCATTTTTTCGTCTGCCAGCTCGCGCATAGTGCGCAAAACCTCACCGGTCAGCTCCGGGTCCAGAGAAGAGGTAGGCTCGTCAAAAAGCATAATGGCGGGCTTCATGGCTAAAGCACGGGCGATAGCTACACGCTGCTGCTGGCCGCCGCTGAGCTTGCGCGGATAAACATCACGCTTTTCGGAAAGGCCGACCTTTGCCAGCAGAACCTCTGCTTCCTTGATAACTTCTGCTTTATCGCGCTTTTGTACGTTGACAGGCGCTTCAATCAGATTTTCCAGAACAGTCATATGCGGAAAAAGGTTGAACTGCTGGAATACCATGCCCATTTTGCAGGCGATGCGGCGGACATCATTGTTCTTGACGTATTCCGTACCACCGGAGGTTTCACGGCACAGCTCTTCGCCGTCGATGGTGATACTGCCTTTATCGATTGTTTCCAGCTTGTTGAGGCAGCGCAGCAGGGTGCTCTTGCCACCACCGGAAGGGCCGATAACGGCAACAACCTCGCCCTCATTTACTTCAAGGTCAATGCCCTTTAGTACTTCCAGGTTATTGAATTTTTTCCAAATATTGGTTGCTTTGATTTTAGTTGTCATGGTGGTTACTCCTCCTATTGGTCGTATCTGGAGAAGCGTTTTTCCAGACGTTCAAAAACAAGGGTTAAAATCAGAGTTGCCAGCAGGTAGAAGACTGCGGCAACGATGAAGGGGGTAATAGAAAAGTCGCGCTGTACCAGATTACGTGCGGTACGCATCAGATCGTTCATCGCCAGAACGTATACCAAGGAGGTATCCTTTACCAGAGTAATGGTTTCGTTGCTGATAGGCGGCAGAATGATGCGGATAACCTGCGGCAGGATAATGCGGCGCATGGTCTGCACATAGTTCATGCCCAGAGTGTGCGCTGCTTCGTATTGGCCTGCAGGAATTGCCTGGATGCCGGCGCGGAAGATTTCGCAGAAGTAGGCAGCGTAGTTTAATACAAAGGCTACGATGGCTGATTCAAAGTCCGGCAGGCGAATGCCTACGGACGGCAGTACGAAGTAAACAAAGAAAATCTGCAGCATCAGCGGGGAGCCGCGCAGAATCCAAACGTAGCCGCCGATGAGGGCCTGCAGGGGTTTAATGCCGGAAACACGGCCGAGGCTGAGCAGAATGCCCAACGGAATGCTCAGTACGATGGTGATAATAAAAACTTGAAATGATACCAGGCAGCCATCCATCATCTGAGGGATGATATTTAAAACGTAATCCATAAATTATTTCTCTCCATATAATTATAATATGGGCTGCCGCTAAATGCGACAGCCCTCAAGTGATAACAAATTAATATTTTGTGATATCTGCGCCCATCCATTTTTCGGAAATCTTTTTGCAGGTACCGTCTTTTTTCATTTCATCCATAGCTTTGTCGATGCGGTCTTTGAAGTCTTTGTCGTCCTTACGGAAGGCAATTGCTACAACCTCATCGCCCATGTTCTGCTCAAGAATTCTGTAGGCACCGGGTTTCTTTTTGTCATAATAGCCGCGAGCAAGAACTGCGTCTACGATAGCAGCATCAACACGTTTGTTGTCTATTTCCATGTAAATAGCTGCGAAGTCGGGATATTTGCGAACTTCCTTCATGGAAGCTGCCAGCTCTTTGTGTGCAGGCTGCTCGAGCAGGTAGGAGCCTGTGCTGTCATCCTGTACTGCTACGATTTTACCCTTTAAATCTTCGAGGGTTTTAATCGGAGAATCCTTAGGAACAACAACCAGCTGGGAGTTGTTGATGTAAGGCTTGGACATGCCATACACCTTTTCACGCTCCGGGTTAACGGTGAAGCAGTTCCAGATAGCGTCAATGCGTTTGGATTTGAGCTCTGCTTCTTTTGCACCCCAGTCGATTGGTTTAAATTCTACTTCCATGCCGGCACGCTTGCAGGCTTCGCGTGCAAGGTCGATATCCATGCCGACGATTTCGTTCTTTTCATTGCGGTAACCCATAGGAGCGAAGTTATCGTCCAGACCGATTACCATTTTTTTCGGGCCGTCGCTGCCGCAGCCGGCAACCATCATGAGCATCATCATTAGGCCCATTACTAAAGCTACTATTTTTTTCATTTTCCACACCTCATTTGTTAATTAGCATTTAACTATGTACCCATTATACTTTAGTATGCTAAATTTGTAAAGTACTAAACGCAAATTTTTTTAGAAATTGCGGTAAGCTAAGAAATAAGCTCCCACAGAAGTCTGCGGGAGCTTTTGTGCTATGCTTTGATAAATCAGAATGCCGGAGTAATGGAACCTTTGAAGTGATCCTCGATGAATTTTTTGTTTTCAGCGGAGGTGTAAATCTTCTTCAGCTGTTCCATACGCGGGTCCTTTTCGTTAGCCTTGGTGGTTACGAAGATGTTAACAAACGGGTTATCGGCGCGTTCAACCAGCAGACTGTTCTTAGACGGATTCAACTTGGCAACCAGTGCATAGTTGGCATTGATTACGGCAATATCAAGGTCGCCCATTGCTTTAGGAATAGAAGCGGCGTCCAACTCTTGGATTTTATAGTTTTTCGGATTTTTGGTGATGCTTGCTACAGAGGTGGAAACATCGTTTTTATCCTTAACTTCGATGAAGCCTTTGTCAGCCAGAACCAGAAGTGCGCGAGCACCGTTGGACGGATCGTTAGGAATGCCGATGGTTGCACCTGCCGGGATATCCTCAACCTTTTTGTATTTGGTTGAATAGATAGCCATCGGGAAGTTTACGGTTTTGAAAGCTTCAACCAGCTCGAATTTAGGCTCTTTTTTCAGAGTTGCTGCCAGATACGGAGCATGCTGCATGGAGTTGGCAAACAGCTCGCCCTGTGCCAGAGATACGTTCGGGGTTACATAGTCGGAGAATTCGACAACTTCGATTTTCAGGCCTTGTTTTTCAGCCAGCTTTTTAACGTTGTCCATGATTTCAGCGTGCGGACCTGCGGTTACGCCGATTTTAACAGGTGCGTTCGGGTCAGCCTTTTTGTCGGCTGCCTTGTTGTCACCGCCGCAGCCTGCGGCGATGATGGTCAGTGCGCAGAGCGCAACGGTGAGTAAAAGTTTGGTAATTTTCTTCATAAGTTGTTCCTCCCTAAAATAATGGTGGTCTGCTGTCAGACAGCAGCGGCTTTTTTCTTTATTACGTCGATGAAACTCGCTTCATCGTTGTAAATCCTCATTTGGCCTGTAGATTACAGTTTGTTTTTGTTAAGCTTTTTGGATGCGTAATCGCCTAAGGACTGCATTGCCTGTACCATGACGATGAGCACGACAACGGTGGCAATCATAACATCCATCTGGAAGCGCTGGTAGCCGTAGCGGATTGCCAGGTCACCAAGACCGCCGCCGCCTAAGGTGCCGGCCATTGCGGAGTAGCCGATTAAGCTGATGATGGCAAGCGTTACACCCAGTACGATGGAATGCATTGCTTCGGGAAGCAGTACCTTAGTGATAATCTGCATCGGGCTTGCACCCATAGCCTGAGCTGCTTCGATAATGCCGGGGTTGATTTCCAGCAGAGAAGATTCAATGATACGTGCAATGAACGGTGCTGCGGAAATAGTCAGCGGCACGATTGCTGCGGTAGTACCGATGGAAGAGCCGACAATCATACGTGTCAGCGGAATAATTGCTACCATTAATATAATGAAAGGAGTGGAACGTGTTGCATTGACAATCGCGCCCAGAATAGTGTTAAGCGGTTGGTTCGGCAGAATGTGGTCCTTGCGGGTTACGGTAAGGATTACGCCCAGCGGAATGCCGATTAAAGTGGAAAGTGCGGTAGAAGCGAAAACCATGTAGCAGGTTTCCCAAAAGGATTTTATTAAAAGGTCAATCATATCAGGACTCATAGCCAATTACCTCCGTTTTCAGATGCTGTTGATGCAGATATTCCAATGCATTTTTAATGCGCTCGCGGTCGCCGGAAATCTCAATCAGCAGGGTGCCGAAGAGGACATCCTTCAGCTGGTCGGTATTACCGGAAATAATGCTTACGTCAACATCAAAATGTTTTACCATGCCGGAAATAATAGGCTCGCTGGCACTGTCACCGATGAAGGAGATACGTACCAGCAGCTTGCTGCCTTCTGTATAGGTGTCGCTTAATTTCATCTGTTTAACGATATCAGGCAGCTCGGCGTTGATAACGCTCTTGGTAAATTCCTTGGTAGTGGGGTGCTGCGGATTGGTGAAAACGTCAATCATCGGGCCTTCTTCAATGATGTCGCCACTTTCGATAACAGCAACGCGGTCACAGATAGTTTTTACAACCTCCATCTGGTGTGTAATCAGCACGATGGTCAGATTCATCTTTTTGTTGATGTCCTGCAGCAGATGCAGAATAGATTTGGTAGTCTGCGGGTCGAGGGCGCTGGTTGCTTCGTCGCACAGAAGTACCTTAGGATTGCTTGCCAGGGCGCGGGCAATGCCTACACGCTGTTTCTGGCCGCCGGACAACTGGCTGGGATAGTAGTTGGCACGGCTTTCCAACTGTACCAGCTCCAGCAGAGGACGTACGCGCTTGTCGATTTCGCTCTTGCTCAGACCTTGGATTTCCAGCGGAAAAGCGATGTTATCATAAACAGTACGGCTTGCCAGCAGGTTGAAGTGCTGGAAAATCATGCCGATGCTTTGACGTGCTTTACGCAGCTGTGCTTCGCTCATGGCGGTCAGCTCCTGGCCGTCAACGAATACCTGGCCTGCAGTCGGTTTTTCCAGCATGTTGATGCAGCGCACCAATGTGGATTTGCCGGCACCGGAAAGACCGATGATACCGAAAATTTCGCCAGCCTTGATGCTCAGGCTTGTTTTGTGCAGAGCATGGATGTCGCCGGCTTTGCTGTAGTAGGTTTTTTCTACATTAACTAGTTCTATCATTCTTGTGTTCCTTTCTAATGTGACCGCAAGTTTCAGCAGTCCTTATTTTAGTGTGAGAGATTATTTTCCAATAGAAGTCAGCGGATGCTGCTTGAGAGTCGCATTCTCCGGTGTACGTCAGCTGTCGGAATCGACGGCCGACGTAAAAAAATCCTTCACCGGCACGGCGAAGGATACTTTGCATCTGTAATCTTCATCTGCCGGAATTATCCGTTGGAATTGGCACCGTTCACTGATGTGTGGTTGCCGTAGCTTCATCGGGCCAGTCCCTCAGCTACTCTTGATGAAATCTCTGTTAAGTTTGAATGAAATAATCATACATCTATTTTAGGATATTGTCAACAGTTTTGCGTAAAATTTACTAAAAAACTGTAAAGCTGTAAAGCTGCGTCCAATGGATTTCAGAAATTACTCAAATTATATCAAAATACTAGGTAATTGTAAAGGGAAATGCGAAATTTTTTACAAAACCTGCGGAAAAAAGATTTTTTGTAAATTTTTCTTGACTTTCACAAGATAAAGTATTAAAGTATTTTTACGAGTTAGTGAGTTAAAGTACTATCGTTATATGCACGTAACGCACAGGAGGAAACTAAAAAATGGCAGCAAATATTCATGATCATTTAACAGACCAATTATTCAAAGCGATTCTCAGCCTAAAGGATGAGGAGCAATGCTATAAATTTTTTGAGGATATCTGTACTATCAGCGAGCTTAAGGCCATGGCACAGCGATTAGAGGTAGCGCGCATGCTGGATGAAGGCTGTATTTACGAAACTATCGTAGAGAAAACCGGTGCCAGCACCGCGACGATTTCACGCGTTAAACGTTGTCTTGTTTACGGCGCTGACGGTTATAATTCTGTTATGCAAGTTATAAAAGAGGGGAAGAAAAAAGATGACTAACAAGGTGTATCAGGTTCCCTACGGAACTAAAGATATTCTGCCGGGAGAGATGAAGACACGCCGCGGAATTGAAAATGCGATTATCAATGTTTTTGATAAATGGGGCTATGATGAGGTAAAAACACCCGATTTTGAATATGTTGATACCTTCGGCGCTGCCGGTGCCAAAGGGGACTTCCGTTTTTTTGACCGCAGCAATAATCTGCTGGCGCTGCGCAATGATATGACGGCACCGATTGCCCGCCTGACAGCGACACGACTGCAGGGCGGCGAAAAGATCAAACGTCTTTGCTATCTGGCAAATCTTTACCGTTATGAAGAAATTCAGGCAGGACGGCAATGCGAATTTGAGCAGGCCGGTGTAGAAATGCTGGGTGCCAGCGGCGCTGCTGCCGATGCCGAGGTTATCGTACTGGCAGCCGAAGCATTGCAAGCTGCAGGCTTGCAGAAGTTTGCTATCAGCCTGGGCCACGTTGATTTTATCAACGGCCTGGCGGAGGAAGCGGGCTTTGATAACGCGCAATTGCAGCAGCTGAAGGATTGCCTGCGCCGTCATGATGCTGTGGGTATGCAGCAGATGGCAGATGCGATGGAAAATATCCGTCCGGAAATCAAGCAGCTTTTTGCCGATTTCCTCTTCCTGCAGGGTGGCATAGAGCTTTTGGACAAGGTTGCTGCAATAGTAACTAACGCTAAGTGCCAAGGCGCTCTGAATGATTTGCGCAAAATCTACAAGCTGGTGGATGCTTACGGTGCAGCAGGTTATTTGAGCTTTGATCTTGGCTTATATCGTTCGCTTGACTATTACACGGGCATGCTTTTTGAAGTGTACCTGCCGGAAATGGGTTATCCGGTGGCAGGCGGCGGACGCTACGATAAGATGATGCAGCGCTTCGGGCTGGAATGCCCGGCAACAGGCTTTGCTGTCGGCGTGGACCGCGTACTGCTGGCTTTGGAACGCAACGGCGTTGTTACCAATAACCGCACCTGGGATGTACTGGTAGCTTGGAGCGAAGGCAAGCTGCCGGAGGCGATTGCCAAAGCGACAGCATTGCGCCGTGAAGGCCGCAGCGTGAAGCTGCTGACCGAGGCTGCGGACCTGCAGGGAGCAGCGCTCGCAGTGAAGGAATATGGCTGTAAATCGTTAGTATATGTAGAATAAGCTTAAAGGAAAAAATTATACGCATTAAGCTTATGGCTGGAAAATATAGAGGGGTATTTTTATGGACGAATACATTACTATAGCATTGCCGAAGGGCAAGCTGTTCGATAAGTCTGTACGCCTGCTGTCGAAGGTAGGCTACAGCGCCGAAAACGTTACCGAGGATTCACGCAAGCTGGTAATCAGCAACGAGGAAACCAAGGTACGCTTTATTATTGCCAAAACTGTTGATGTGCCGACATATGTTGAATACGGTGCGGCAGATATCGGCATCATTGGCAAGGATGTGCTGCTGGAGCAGGATAAGGACGTGTTGGAGCTTTTGGATTTGGGCTTTGGCCGCTGCCGTCTGATGATGGCGGTGCCGGAGGCCAAGCAACGCGCTAAGCTGACGGATTACGCTCACCTGCGGGTAGCAACGAAGTATCCTAACTGCGCCAAGGCTTATTTCAATAAACTGGGCATTCAGACAGAAATCGTTAAGCTCAACGGCTCGATTGAGCTTGGACCTATCGTGGGCCTGAGCGAAATGATTGTAGATATAGTAGAAACAGGGCGCACCCTGAAAGAAAATAAACTGGCGGAGGTTGATTCTATTTTTACCGCTACTGCCAGACTGATTGCCAACCGCGCCAGCTTCAAGCTGAAATTTGCGCGCTTGCACAAGCTGGTTGAGGATTTACGTATTGTTTTAAATGAGGAGGATAAATAAAATGCAGGTTACAGACGCAAGAAAGATGAGCGCAGCAGAGATTGCTGCTTTAATGAAGAAGAAGGCATTTGACGAGGTGGAATTATCTCCGCGCATTCAGGCAGGCACGGATGCTATGTTCGGCAGACACATGACGGCAGCACAGGTTGTTGACCAGATTGTTGCTGATGTGCGCAAAAACGGTGATGAAAGCCTTTTTTACTATACTAAGCTGATTGACCGCGTAGAGCTGACACCGGAAAATATCCGTGTAACCGAGGAAGAATTTGCGGAAGCGGAAGCTATTGTCAAACCGGAAGTAAAGGCTGCTTTGGAGCGTGCTATAGCTAACGTAATGAAGTTCCATGAAGAGCAGATGCCGAAAACCTGGCTTACAAACCGCCCTTACGGTTCCCTGCTGGGCCAAAAGGTTACCCCGGTTGATTCCGTCGGTATTTATGTTCCCGGCGGCACTGCTGCTTATCCTTCGTCTGTAATGATGAATGCCTGCCCGGCAAAGGTAGCAGGCGTTCCCCGCATTGTGATGGCCGTACCGCCCGGAAAGGACGGCAAGGTTAATCCGAACGTACTGGTAACGGCAAAATTAATCGGCGTTACCGAAATTTATAAAATGGGCGGCGCACAGGCGATTGCTGCGCTGGCCTTTGGCACCGCAACCGTACCGAAGGTAGAAAAAATTACCGGCCCCGGCAATATCTTCGTAACTTTGGCTAAAAAAGCCGTTATCGGTCACGTTGATATTGATATGCTTGCCGGCCCGAGCGAAATCTTGATTGTAGCAGATGACAGCGCTAACCCGACCTATCTGGCAGCAGACCTTCTGAGCCAGGCAGAGCATGATCCGCTGGCCTGCGCTATCCTGATTACCGACAGCGAGCGTGTAGCTAATGCTGTGGGCGAGGAAATCGAAGTACAGCTGGCACCGCTGCCGCGTAAGGAAATCGCCGGTACCTCACTGCAGCAGGCAGGCAAGATTATCCTTGCCAAGGATATGCCTACCGTTATCGAAATGGCTAACCTTTCAGCACCGGAGCACTTGGAAATCATGACTAAGGCACCGTTTGAAATTATGCCGTATATCCGTAATGCCGGTGCTATGTTCCTGGGGGCTTATTCACCGGAACCGCTGGGAGATTACTATGCAGGACCGAACCACGTTCTGCCGACAGGCGGTACGGCGAAGTTCTATTCCGTACTGAACGTAGAAACCTTTATGAAGAAAACAAGCATCATTGCCTACACTGCTCCGGCATTGATGGCTGCTGCTGACGATATTATTACCTTGGCTGAAGCAGAGGGCCTGCAGGCTCATGCCAACGCTATTCGTAAACGTGTGGGTAAATAAGGAGGCAGAAGATGAGTAGCTTTACTGTTCGCCAAAGTATTGAGGCGATGGAGGAATATGCCGTAGAAAGCGTGGCGGCGGATATTATTGTTAACGCCAACGAAAGCAATTACCCTTTGCCGCAGGAGATTGCGGAAAAAATTACCCAACGCACCGCGCACTTTCCTTTTAACCGTTATCCGCCGATTAAATCGGAAAACCTGTGCGAAGTGATTGCCAAAGAGCTGGATGTGGATGTTGACTGTGTAAAAATCGGCAACGGCTCCAGTGAGCTGTTGGAAAAGGCCTGCTATGTTTTTGGCGGGCCGGGCAAAAAAATTGCCGTACCTTGGCCGTCATTTTCCATGTACGGCGAGTACGCTGCCCTTTCCGACAGCGAGGAGGTGCGCTATCCGCTGACAGCCAAAGGCTTTGTTGATGCTGACAGCGTTATCAGCTTTTGTAAGGAGCAGCAGCCTTCGCTGTTGATTGTCTGCAATCCTAACAACCCGACAGGCAACTATAACAGCCTGGCAGCTATGGAAAAAATTCTCGCTAATGTAGATTGCCCTGTTATTATGGACGAGGCCTACATGGAATTTGCCGATGGCAAGGAGCTGGCACCGAATGATTTGCGTCCGATGCACAAGCTGTGGCTGGTAGCAGGCTCTACCCTGAGCTTAGTGGGACGCTACAGCAATCTGATGGTCTTCCGCACCTTTTCTAAGGCCTATGGCCTGGCAGGTCTGCGCTGCGGTTACGCAGTGGGTGCGCTGGGGCTGGTGCGTCAGCTGGGCAAGGCTTTGCTGCCGTATCATGTAAATGCCTTTACGCTGATGGCAGCCAAAACTGTTTACGAAAACAAGGAGCTGTATAAGGAGCGCATCAAAACAATCCGTGAGGAACGCGATAAATTTGCGGACTGCCTGAAAGCCTTAGGCTTTAAGGTATGGCCGACGGCAACTAATTTTGTTACCTTCCGTGCGGAGGGAGAACTGATGCAGCAGCTTGCCAAGGCTTATGCGGCGAAATTTAGCGAAAGACTGCCGGAGCAGGCTGCCGGAGGTAAGCTGATCTTTAAATATCTTTTGGCCAACAGTATTCTGGTGCGTGATTTCAGCACGCATCCGGTGCTGCAGGGTTGCTTGCGTATCACCATCGGCTTACCTGAAGAAAACAAGCAGATTATTGCTAAAATCACCGAGCTGTGTGCGGAGGTAAGAGCATGAGAAGCGGTAATGTAGAAAGAAAAACGCTGGAAACAGGCATCAGTGCTGAATGGTGTCTTGATGGCAGCGGTAGCTGTGAGGTTAATACCGGCATCGGCTTTTTTGACCATATGCTGACGCTTTTGGCGAAGCACAGCTTCAGCGACCTGGTGATGCATGCTGTTGGTGATCTGGATGTTGACAGCCATCATACGGTGGAGGACTGCGGGATTGTTTTAGGCCAGGCGCTGAAAGAGGCTGTGGGCGATAAGGCAGGCATTCACCGTTACGGCAACTGCTTTTTGCCGATGGATGAGGCGCTGGTGCAGGTGTGCCTTGATTTCAGCGGCCGTCCGTATCTTGTTTTTGATGCGGATATTCCTAAGGTACAGCTTGGCATTTACGATGCCGAAATGACGGAGGAATTCTTCCGTGCTTTGGCAATGCAAGCAGGCCTCACGCTGCACATCCGCGTGCTTTACGGCAAGAATACGCATCACATCATCGAAGCGATTTTCAAGGGCTTTGCTAGAGCGTTGTCCGAGGCAGTAGCCTTTGACAGCCGTGTGCATGGTGTTATGAGCAGCAAGGGGACACTTTAATGCGTGTTATAAAGCACCGGCTGCATCACACGTGTGTTGAGTTAGCATGAGGGAAAATATATGAGTAAAAAAATAACGATTATAGATTATGGCATGGGCAATCTTTACAGCGTACAGAATGCGCTGCGTTCTATCGGCGCGGAGCCTGTGTTGACAAGCGATGCTGCTGTGATTGCGCAGGCTGAAAAAATTCTGCTTCCGGGTGTAGGTGCCTTTGGCGATTGCATGGCAAACCTGGAAAAGTCAGGCCTGATTCCCGTGATTATGGACAGCCTGCATAGCGGCAAGCCTTTTCTCGGCATCTGCCTGGGCATGCAGCTTTTATTTGAGGGCAGTGACGAAGCGCCGGGAGTTAAGGGCCTGGGCTTTTTCAAAGGTCAGGTGCGCTTGCTGCATACCGAGCTGAAGATTCCGCATATGGGCTGGAATAAGCTGGAGTTGCGTAGTCCGTCCCCGCTCTTAGAGGGTGCGGAGGGTGAATACGTTTACTTTGTGCACAGCTTTCATGCGGAGCCGGAGGACAGAAGCATTATTACCTCGGTCTGTGACTATGGCATGGAGGTTACTGCTTCCGTAGGACGCGGTAAGGTACAGGCCTTCCAGTTCCATCCGGAAAAGTCGAGCAGAGTCGGCATGCGCCTGCTGAAAAATTTTGTTGAATTATGAGGGGAAAATTATGATTATATATCCTGCAATAGATATCCGCGGTGGACGCTGTGTGCGTCTGACGGAGGGACGCTTTGATGCGGAAACTGTTTTTGCCGATGACCCGGCGGAGATGGCTGCCAAGTGGGCGGCCTGCGGGGCCGAATGGCTGCATCTTGTTGATCTTGACGGTGCGCTTGCCGGCGAGGGCAAAAACCTGCCTGTGATTGAACGCATTCTTAAAACTGTAAAAATTCCTGTCGAGCTTGGCGGCGGTATCCGCAATCTGCAGGCAGTAGAAAAGCTTTTGGAGCTGGGTGTGGAGCGCCTGATTTTGGGC
>ERZ1027266.20-NODE-20-length-95003-cov-9.778110_pt1 | contig 95003 bp, 89 predicted proteins | sample MGYA00519257_ERZ1027266 | MGnify/ENA primary metagenome ERZ1027266 (study PRJEB26926, sample SAMN06164683) | human gut metagenome | biome: ENVO:00009003; feature: ENVO:2100002; material: ENVO:00002003 | host: Homo sapiens | place: USA | collected 2012 ... | reverse complement strand
CAACACCAATACTTGCATCCCGATACCTAAACTTATGTTTTTTGCAATCTTCATTCAATCCTCCTGTTTATTGATTTGATATGAGATAGTATGACACCTGCTGATGTGGAGAGGCAATGTTAGATAACGAATATGCAGCAAAGTCAAAACGTGTTTTTCCATATTTGGGAGCCAAAAATGTTAAAGCTGTTGGAATTGCATTGAACCCTTCATTTGCAGACGAAGCCAACCTTGCCAAATATTGCATAAAGAAGGCTGTTGTTTCACAATGTCTATAGTTTTCGATTCCACCATGTATCAAATCAGTTATTTGATATTTTTCACCGTATATCACAGCGTTAGTACCATCATTGTTCTTATATGTTATGTGGGTATCGCTACCATCCCCATGACAAGAGCAATGAAATTCATAGCAGTCATTTCTGTCTGTTGCCAACAATGCAAAGGAATCCAGAAGCTCTTTTTTCTTTGACTGATTTGAAGAATATGATTTAGAAGTATAGGACTGCCATTCATTTGAATAGTTCTCTGCGACACTGGTGGATACATCATTTCCATAATGTCTGAAGCCCCAATATGATAATGGCATCTCTGCAATTATATCATCACTGTTAATAACATTAAAAATGCTATCGTGTGATTTTGCAACATTTTCAGAAATTGTAGTTGTCATCGGTGCTGCAAAAGTATATACGAATGTTTCGTAATCTTCATCCAATCTAGCACCAACAATATTTGCAATTCCGGCGCCTCTTGAGTGACCTGTAATCCACAATGTTTTTTTGGCGGATTGATCCAGATTCTCAGCTTGAGAAAGATACTCATCAAGCAGTTTAATTACGCGTGTTGCAGCAATATCAAAGCCCATATGATTCTCTTTGATTTTCCAGTCTTCATTTTTGGGAATCAGTCCATTACCATCAAATATGCTGTCGCACCCTATATCAAAATTGCTTGACCATTCTTCAACGGTTTCGTTTGTGCCTCTTATTACAACCGCAATTACTTCCTTGATCTGCCCATTATACTTGACACGATGATGACCAAAAACTACATCTGTAATATGCTGATCATCGTATTTCTCTGCCAGTTTATATGTTACTACATCTTTCATACCATGCTTTCGCAAAAAATGATCAACATAACTGTTTTCATTTGTTTCATCAGGCTCATCTGTCAAAATCTGATTATCATAAACCAATGATGCCATCAATGAGGAAATTGTGCTGATCTTACTGTTGTATTTTGTGTTATCGCCAAAAAATTGTGAGTAATTCATGGAATAGGTTATATTATTATATATTTCGCCATTACTATCCCAAGTTACATTAAATGAACTGTTTAAGCGCTCAGCTTTTGTTTCCTCTGAATCTTCTATCCCATCATAATCAGAATCCGAATTATCTACTGTTGGATCTGAATACATTTTGAAATAGTAAACAGATTTGGGGGCAGGCGGTCCAATAAACGAAGGATCGCGAGCAAATTCTAGCATTACTTTTACACACGGAGTCGGGTCAATTTCTTCACCATCAAGCAGTCTGTCACCATCAGTGTCTGATTTTACAGGATTTGTATAAATAATATTTCCATTCTGTAGTCTTATTCCTGCCGTTTCAACTGCATCAGGCAATTTATCACCATCAGTATCCGTCATATCAAAATCATCCATGTAACCTAACTTGGCAAAAATATCAACTATGTCCTGCGCATTCAATGCCTTGTAATATTTGCCGCCTGTTTTATCAGCAATATTTTGAAGTATCGTATCGTTTGCCGAACCAAAACCAACCGTGTAAACTTCAATATACTTATCATTGCACATCTGAATTGCAGCATTTCGTCTGCTTGCAGAGTCGTTGTCGTCACCATCAGACAGCAAAATGATGCGGTTTTTATTTGCACCGTTTGAAATTTTTTCAGCACTTTCTATCTGTTTAATCGAAGCATTCAAAGCAGCACTGAAACTTGTTCCGCCGTTGCTGTACATCTTCTGAAGTGCAAGTTTAAGAGTTTCTTTGTCTGTTGTCATTGAAGAAGCTGTATTCGCACTGTCGGTGAAAAGTACAATTGCTGTTTCATCATTTGAATTCATATACTTGATAAAACCTTCAGCCGCAGTTATCCGATTGCAGGTATAGGGATGTAGAGCATCATAGGCAGAGTTAATACCACTTCTAATGGATATAGGATCGTTCCAATCCATGCTGCCGGAACAGTCAATTGCAAGAACCGTATTATATTTTACGGGTATAGTTGGTGCACCCGAAGCACCGCCGGTGGGATTATATTCAAATTCCACCGCCCATGCTTCAAACCACTTGTACTTATCAATTACCATATACTTGCTGAAATGTGTGGTTGTAATGCTAACAGTACTATTCTTCTCGTCAAGAGTAGTTTCTAACTCAACAAAATCATTCTCTTCTTCATTGTACCACAAAAAGAGCAGATTTTCAAACTCTGTTTCGCCTAATTTGCTCTTGTCAATGGTAAATGTCAGAGTTGCAGTGTCAAACTCCGATGTTGTTTCAATCTCAAACGGCTCCCCTATAAGACCAACGACGTCCGTGCATAGAATGTCCGTATTCATAACGCTCTCAACAGAGGTGGTCTTATTGATATTGCCTGTGCATTCCATATCAACGATAACTTCGGTTACGGCGCAATCTTCATTCTTGACCTTATGAGTATAAGTCTGCTGAAATTTTTCCTTGCTGTCGATAATACCGTCACCGTCTGTATCTTGTACCAAAGGATTTGTACCGAGAGTTATCTCGTCACCGTCGTCCAAACCATCTCCGTCTGTATCGGCAACAAGCGGATCTGTTCCATATTTATTAACCTCATCACCGTCAGACAAGCCGTCATTATCGCTGTCGTCTATGTAAGGATAAGTGTTGTTCAGAAACTCTTCAAGGTTAGTCAGACCGTCCTCATCAAAATCTTCATCGCCGTCATTCACGCCATTTTCATCGGAATCAGCCTTTGTCGGGTCGGTATATGTGCCGAATACTTCATAATAATCGTTAAGCCCATCACCGTCCGTGTCTGTATTGTCAGGATCGCTGCCGAGATATTCCTCAACGCTGTCAGGCAAACCATCACCATCAGTATCGGCAAGCTTCGACCAGTTATCAAAATCCTCAAAGAAATCCGGCAGACCGTTCTCGTTTTCATCTTTCATATACTGCCACTCATCTTTTGGGATATTCAGCGGCTCGGAAACTGTTCCGACAAAATCTGCGGCATTTGTACTGTAGTTAGCATTGACATTCGGGCAGTCCAAGACAATGCTGTCTGCAATAATCACAACATTGTTTAGATTAAGGTTCATTGCCTTGACTTCAACGCTACCGAACGGAGCGTATACCAAGCCGTTAAGATTTACATTTGTGCTGTCAATGACAATATCTCCGTATTTTGAGTAAATTACGGAGTCATTTGTATTCTTAACTTCGCCGTTCAATGTAACATCTTCAAAGGCTTTGAGAGCAGTATTGATGTTAATGTTTCCTGTCAGTTCAGCCTCGCCAAGTACTTCGGTCGGAGTGTTAATGTTGATATTAAGCTCATCAAGAACATAATCCTCGGTATGCTCCTCAACATTGTTGCCGGAAAAGTATTTGGTATCAATTTTGTCAAAAATATATATCATATCAAAACCGGATTTTCGGTTTTAGTGCCATTGACGTTCATATTACCGCTTGAAACGATTGTACCATTGGTTGCTACATTACCGTTAATGCAGAAATTTCCTGCATTAACAGTAATTGCACCTTCTGTGCTCGAGCCTGCAAAGAGGGTATACGGATATTTTTCACCTGTTTCTGCAACCGCAGGAAGAGTCGGAAGCATTGAAGTTGCTATTGCAGTAGCAACAATGCCAGACAAAAGTCTTTTTGATTTCTGAACAAGTCTGTTATTCATTTTTCCTCCGTTTCTGTAGCCATAGGCTCTGAGTCAACAGAGCCTATACCTACGATCTGTCGTTTGGATTTAGATGTTTTTCCTGAATTTTTCAATAGCCTTCGGCATTTTAGGCTGATTGAACCAGAAATAGCAAGCAGAAGCCGCAGAAGATACACCAACAAGCAATGCTAAAGCTGCCAGAGAAGAGCTAAACTTCAGGACGATACTATTCAGTTTCTTCATTTTCCTCCCCCCTTTCTCGGATAACGCTCTGCAGAGCAATAGGCTCGCTTGGCTGACAGAAACAGAATGCACAAGCGCTTCTTGAAATCAATGTCAGTGTAAGCAGTACCAATTCTGCAATTATCGTCATCGAAATCATTTTGTTCGGCTCATTTGACTTTCGCAAAAGCCGCCACCTCAATTCTTGCAGATTTTCAATAAAAACTCAATGCTTTTGGCATATCGTGTCGTTTTTATGTTCCAAGATGTGTTGATTTTATCTTTTTTTCAATTACAGCTACTAACATTGAACTGCTTGCTGTGAACATTCCTAATGCAACGCATATCATTATCATCTTCAATTTTGCTATAAAAAGTGCAAAAACAAGGAGTGCGAACAAAACTAAATAGATGATGCTGATTTTTCTAAGTCTACTTTTATCCTTGTAGCTTATTGGCTTATTCTCGTGTTCCAAAGGAGCAAACATAAGGATTATAACAACGGAAAATGCAACTGCGATAGCAGCTACAATACCATAAACTTCGTTCGGAACAAATTTGATGAACGTTATGAATAGACTGAGCACGATAGCCAAAATGCAGCAACAGCCCAAATGAGTTTTGGCGTGAAAGCCGCCTGCTGATTTACGCAATAGAACAAATGCCGCCAAATAACATATGCATTGCAAAACTGTTCCACTGATAATTGCAAGAATAAGTGCAATTATGCCGTTAAACACTGTTGATAGGAGAAGCTGTAAGCCGTATTCATATACTTCTTCATCTTCACTTTTAATTACGTTGTTACGGGCAAAAAAAGAAGCCATCCTTTTTGAAAGTCTAGCAATCATAAAATATCACCTCGACTTTAAGGATAGCTTTATTGGGTTGTATTTTCAACATTTTCTGCACGAGATGTCGATTTTTTGTTCCAAGATGTATTGACAAAAGAGAAAGGCCTGTATACTGAATTGCATTTTTCAGTATACAGGCGGTATTTTTCTATTTATTAAGGATAATTTTTATTGAGAAACAGCCATTGTCGTAACTACAGCTTACATAACCGTTCATGTTCTCAACTGTTTGTCGTATGCTTTGCATACCAATTCCATGAGCTGCTTTGTTTTCCTTTGAAGTTATAAGATTGTTTACATCAACAGGAAGAGAGGAGTTTTCAATTTCAATTATCAGCTTATTATTCAATCGATGCATTGAAACACATACAAATTTCTCATCAATATCAATTCGCTCGCAGGCTTCAATGGCATTATCAAGTGCATTCCCTAAAATCCTGCATATACCGATTGCATCAAAATCAATGGATTTCACCGTGATTTTGCTTATAAATGAAATGTTGCAGCTTCGGGCATAATCGCCTTTCAGATTGATAATAGAGTCAACGGCTGAATTTCCTGTATAGCAGACCGATGTAACTTTCTCAACATCATTGTACAACTGATTTATGTGTTGTTTTGCTTCATCATATTTACTATCCTTTAACAAATCATTTAGTATGGTTACCTGATTCTTGAGATCGTGCTTTATATTTCTGATTTCGGCATATGAACTAGCAATCGCACGATAATTTTCACTTTCGCGCTCCATAATTTGCTCAAGTGTGGCAAGCCTGAGTTGTTTATCATAACTCTCAAAGTAGTTGAATACAGAGAAATTAAGGTACAGGACTCCACAAACCGAAATAATATATCCTATCATCACATTATTTCCAATGTGATGAGCAGGGAATATCTGATTAAGAATAACGGCACTTAAAAACGGCATTAGAATAATAAGCACCCAATATCTGAACGGTAAACTTTTTACCTTGTCTTTGTAAATACGGCAAGAATATACGATAATCCAGAAATCAAAGATTTTTGTCCCTATCATTCCAAGTATTCTCCCCATATTGGATTCTAACAGTTCAGAAGGATTTCCATATCCCATAATTACCAGAATTCCAACGAACAGCGTTTCGGATATAAAGACAATCAGCAAATAATAGACTGATGCAAAAAACTTTACCGTATTCGATCCACTATACAGGAATATTGCAAATGTCAGTAGGATTGCAAATGTAATGCCAATTCGCACATACGGTGATGCTACAAGTAACGATGTTACTGAAAGCACGGCAAATGCTATGCCATAACTAATGATATACGGTAAGTAAGAGTTATATTTCCGTTCAAAAATACGGTGATAAAAAAGTGCGATAATCAAAATTTCGGGAATAGCGTTAATAATTTCAATAGCTTCATAGACGGACAAGTTAAACATATCAGCACCTCGCAGTCAGAAATGAAACAAACTTATCAGTAACAAACTGTTTAAAATTACGGCTTAGAGGTACTTTATCGCCATTTTTCATAATAATTGAGGTGGGTTCGATATTTCCTATATACGACAAATTCACATAATAACTCTTGTGTGGCTTAACAAAATTAACAAGTCTCTCATCCTTTTCAATTTCCGACAGCTTTCCATTGAACTGATATTTATTGATTCTTGTATGTAATACTATTGTTCTTTTAAAGATCTCAAAATACAGAATATCACTCACAGCTACATTGAAAACTGTATTGGACATCTGAACAGAAAAAGCCATATGTGTCTGATGATATTCATTGAATATTGAGCGAAGCTGTTTTATATACATTTGTTCAGGCTGTCCCTTTAGCAGATATCTAAAAGCATTTACTTCATAGCCATTTGGTGCAAATTCCTGATGACTTGTCAAAAAAGCTATGATAACAGCTTTATCCGTTTCACGAATTTTCTCCGCAACATCCAATCCTGTCAATTCTTTCATTTCAATGTCAAGTATGATTACATCAAATTGATTGGCTTTAAATTGCGACAGAAATTGCTCTCCACTTTCAAATTCGCAGATTATCAGTTTGTCGGGGTTGGCATAATTACTGACAATCAAGTTATTCATTTTTTTCAAAAAAATCTTTTCATCATCGCATATAGCTATTTTCACATAATCACCACCATTTAAGTAATTTTGTTATTATATTATACTACTAATCCCAATAAATTGCAAGCGTAATTTATCAACAAGTGACGTTTAGATTATCAGTTCATCTGTTTTTCAAACAAGTTAAACTAAGTTATTTATAAAAAAGCCGTGGGCATTCGGAATAGTCCAAATGCCCACGGCACATTTCTTATTTAATAAGCTGATTAACTTTTCTCTGCACCTCCGAGTAATCATACCCGGCTTCTGTCAACTTTTCCTTGCGTTCAGCTCCGTTCCCCCACAGCCCCGCAATAACCTCAACTGCAATCTCATCGGTAGTTTTCCTGTATAGCTTTTCGTTGACTCTTTTCTGAATCGTATTGTAGTCGTATCCTGCGGCGGTCAGTAATCTATAACGCTCTGCACCGTTATCCCACTTGCCTTCAAGCACCTCGTCAGCAAGCTGATCTATGGTTTTCTTGACAGGATTTTTCTTGCCGTAATCGGTAAAGCAGATATCACCGTCTACATCATAACCGCTTATTCTGTCAAGTCCCCACTGCCACATAGTCTGACCATAGTTGTTCTTTGACGGGCAGTCGGGGCTGTTAGTCCAGTGAGCAAGCCATATGTCGTACTTGCCGACAATTCTGCTCTTGTCATAATAGTTCTCCATAAAGGACGGATTTGCATAAACTCCGGGCTTGAATCCCGCCTGCCTTATCTTTTCGCAGAAAGCAATCGCCATCTTTGTGCGTGTGTCCGTGTTCAAACCGCCGATCTGCTTTTTCTCCTCCATGTCGAAGAATACGGGATATGTCGGGGACAGTTCCTTAATCACAGAAATACATTTTTTAGCTTCAGCTTCTGCCTGCTCAATGCTCATAGCATAGCTGTACCAGTAAAATCCGTAATCAATGCCGTATTTCTTGCAGTCAGCCACGAACTTATCCATAGTAACATCTTTCTTTGTGGAAAAACCCGCACGGATAATTGCGAACTTCACACCCGCCTGTTTCAGCGCAGGAAAGCTGATGCCCTCCTGGCAGTAACTTAAATCAACACCTTTAATCTTCATCATCGTCCTCCTTTTCCGAGCACTTATGCAGCTGCTCCAGCACATCTTTCAGCTTCTTAGGAACGGGCAGACCCAGGTGCGCGGCGTTCTCAAGCAACGAAATTCCCTCGTTCGACAAGTAGAAGAATATCACCGCAGTGCGCAGAACAGAGCCTGCGCCAATAACCCTAGTGTCGAGAATATGCCCACCGCCGACCAGAGCAAAGATAAGCACCTTTCTGCATATTCCCTTAAATCCTACCGAACTTGACAGATTCTTGTCCGAAATGGCGCACATCACTCCGGTTATGTAGTCGATCACCACAAAGGCAATAAGCGCATAAAGCAAACCATCGCTCCCTCCGAGAAACCAGCCGAGCCACCCGCCGACCGCCGTAAAAATAAGCTGAATTGTGTTCCAGAATTCTCTCATAATAAACCCTCCAATCATTCGTCAACGATATCGTATGTAATTTTCATGACCTGCCCGTCAAGCTTTCGCACCGGCTCGGACAGGTTATTTATTGTGGTAAGGCACAGCTTGCATATTCCAAGCGCAAAGCCGAAGAAATGCTGACTGCCGCTTGAATACGGATAGTACGGCAGGACATACAGCGGCAGACTAAGTCCATCGACTTTGAGTATATTTGCGTAAGAATAGAGGTAGCTGCTTGAATAAGTGGGTGCAGAAAACCTCATTCTGTATCTTCCGTAATCCTCGCCGCTTTTGATTATCTCAAGGGCAAGCATTGAATAGGAAATGTTGCAGCTATCGCAAATCACAAGCGGGGTGTTCGTCTTTTCGTCAACGTAAAATCCCCAGAAACTAGCGGCGGTCATATTTGTGAGCGTTCCGTCAGCGACATACTGCCATGTCTTGCCCGTGGATTTGCCGTCCTTTGTGAATATGCGCAGCTGCCCGAAGTTGTTTGTTCCTGTCGCTTCTTTGCCGTCTATCAGCGGATATTTAGTAATGCCGAAATACTTATCGTCCCACTCAAATGCGCTCAGCGCATTGCAGTAATCTCCGTTCACACCCGCGCCGTAAAACCATCTGTACTGCGATGAAGAATTGCTGATTCTCTCATACTTAAAGCCTACTCCATACGTCTGGAGCAGCGTGTCGGTTTCGATAGTTTTCTTCGAAACCTGCGAGTAGTCGGACAGACTGAAAATATAGTGATGGATATGGCATCGTGAGGTCGCAACAATATGTATCTTATCGCCGATAACATACGGAAAATATGCAAGCCACTGTGGGTTGTTCTCCCAGTCCTGCCGCAGCTTTTCCTTTTCCTCCTGCGGTACATAGTCCGCATTTGTAGTGTTACAGTCATAAAAATAGCCGCCATGATGATAGCTGTTGTCGTACATGGAATCCGGAATACGCTCCGCCGCCGGGAACGGTTCTATGACTTTCTTCACGCTTATAATGCCGCAGAACGGCTTTTCCGTGCTTACGCTTATGGACATGGGGTCGAACATAACGACCTCGTAAATACACCCGTCATGAATATGCTTTCCGAGGAGCCGCACATTTCCATTCGTCAGCCTGCCCATATAAAACCACTTGAAAACCCCGCAGTTGAACTGCGAATCCGGAATATACCGCCCGACAATAGTGTGATACGCCTGCCTGAACGAGTCCAGAGAGCTGCTGTTAAGGTCAGTTCCTCCGCAGGACAGATTCCAGTAGGAATGGTGCATTCCGTTTGTTCCGCCGTCCTTGGTGGTCATGCAGATACAGCTTATTTCGCCGTTCGCACGGTCTGAAGCAAAGTCCCACACATGACGGTAGCCTTTGCCGTTCTCAATGCGGCCGCTTTCGTTGGCGTTGTAAGTGCCTATGCTTGTATCCGTGTTCGTGTTGGCGATTCCTGCGTGACCTATCTCCTCGTTCGTCCACGGGAGCATCATATTGTTGCCGTCCTCGGGGATTTTGTCACGGCAGACTATAACTCCACGAAATGCGGTATCGGCAATGTTTCCCACGAAATCACGCAGCATATTGAAGCTGCGGTCGTTGTCGGAATCCATGCCGATTTCGATGTAATCGGGCGGGTTGAGAATCGTGTCAACGGCATTCGTAATCATATTTTCTTCATGAAGTTCCTTAACCACTTCTCCGGATTTCTCATCAAAAAGCTGAATGGTCGCTTTACCTTTAATCATTCTGTTCCTCCTCATACGGTGTGTAAATAAACGATGTCTGGAAACTGTTACACGGCGCGTTATTCAGCACATCGGTCAGATTTCCGACATCTCCGTCATACAACAGAGTAATGCTCTGAACGCTGTCTTTCATTGCGGAACTGCCGAACGCAAGCCAAATCGTACTGCCGAAATCCCCCACGCCGAAATCAGCGGAAATCGGCTGCAAACGCACAGTTTCCTTTTCGGTGGTGACTATCATTGTGAATGCCGCAGTTTCAATGCGCTCCGCCTTGGCGGGATTTCGCAGTTCAAGATACAGCTTTCTGTTCGATACGTTCACCACGGTGATAGGCGGTGGGGTGATTATCTTCGGACTCCATGCGTCGGTGAATACCGCTCTGACGGTGGGTTCAAGCGTTTTTCTCTCCCTCTCACGTTTAATGAAAGCTGGCATAGGTTCGCTGAACTTGAACTTATGTGACTTGAGAATCTCAAACAGCAGCGTATCAGATGTGCGAACAAGCGACTTTCTGACGGTTCGGCGCATAGTAAAATGAACCTCGTCCTCGCGCACCTCGATGTAACCGTCCCAGGGAGTATCTCCGGCGAGATAAGCGCCAATTACATAGCCCCAGGTCTGCATTTTCGGAAATTTACCCTCTGCGCCATCAGACGAAATCACACCGAGTGACATTGTATTTTGACCGACATCCGATGTGAACGGGTATGTATAAGTCTTTGTGTGCGGTCCCTCGTTGAAATACTCCTCATACCGCATGACTTCGTTTTCGTTCTTTTTCAGAATGAATGCGAGAGTTCCTGCGGCTGAAATCACGAATTTCACAGTCGAACAGAATGCTGCATAAGTCGCTTGAATTGCGTTATATGTAATGCGGAACAGCCGCTGTGACTTCTCCGTTATCGAAATATCCGTGTTGTTTGTCGCGGTTTTGAGTTCCGCAGTGGATTCGCCAATATCTTTGCGTATCTCGTTCGTTTTCTGCTCCATCTGATAGAGATTGTCCGAAATGCTCGGGCGATAATCTCCGACTTCGATAGAGATTTCACGGCGATTGTACGGGTTGAAACTCATGGCGATTATGCGGGTGTTTACGTTGAGGTTGAACGGGTGGAACACTATCTGCACATTGTCGCCGACCGAGAAATTGACGTTCTTGTAGAGCGTCAGCCCGTAGTTTGTAGTACCGGAACGGCTGTCGGTTTCCATAGTCAAATCTGAAACGTTCCGACCGTCCATAATGCCGATGTAATCTTGCGAACCTCTGTGGGAACGTATATTTATTTCTGCTCCGTTGTACTCAATTTCACCGCCGCAGAGCGCAATTAGCTGCATTAAGGCGGCTCGGCGAGTACATTCTCGATTGATTTTCAGCTTTATCGGAACGGTCTGGTCGCAAATTCCGGCGGTCAGCGAAGTGCCTTGTAATAAAGAAATAAGGCACTCACCCGGAGCGCCCTCGAAATCAAATTCAGTCAGCTTGTATTCATCGTTGTTCAGTTCATAGGACTTGTGTTCGCACTCCACGGCGCAAATCGCAATGCCGCCGGAGAGCGATTTCGACACTTTCACAACATTGAAAAGGTAGTTCAGCGTGTCGCTTTTCAGCTGTACCTCCAGTCCCGTGAATATCTCCGAAGCCATTGAGGAAATCACGGAAAACTGAAAGGTGCATTCACCGTTCAGACTATCGGTAAGCGATGCCGAAATCACCCTTGTAAACACACCCCGAACATTACCGTTTTCGGTCACGATTATCTCAACCATCACACCGCCCCCACATTCCTTACCGTCACCTTGTTCTGATTCCACTGTATTCGGGATATTACCTTAGTCAGCGGTACTCCGTCAATGCTAAGCGGAATCGTAATGTCAAAAGCCTGCGCTTGTACCCCGTTGAAGCCTGAAACCGTGCCGTTCATATCGAGGTCGAAATCAGACGGGATAGCGTTCTGCATACTCTTTGAAACGTCTTTCATCTCATCGCCGAAGCCCTCGCCAAGTCCCTCTGCCATAAAGCCGCCAAGGTTGGCGAATAGCTTTGACGGCGAATGTATTCCGAAGAAGTCCTTGATTCCGTCCACGATGCCACCGAAAAATCCGCTTATCTGATTCCAGAGCCACGCGCCTGCGTCAGAAATACCCTGCCACAAACCTTTCAGCAAATTGCCGCCGACCTCCGCCATCTTGCCGAAGTAGCTGCCGAATGCGTCAACAATGCCGGTTATGATTTGCGGAATCGCCTTGACTATCTCCACGATTATGGTCGGGAGATTTTCAATCAGCGCAATAAACAGCTGAACGCCCGCCGCAACGAGCTGGGGAATCGCTCCGATAACAGCGTCAATAACGCTTGAAATTATCTGCGGAATAGCCGCGACAATGGTCGTGATTATCGTCGGCAGATTCTGCACAAGTGCAACAAGCAGCTTGATTCCTGCTTCGATGATGAGCGGAATTGCGGAAATCACCGCCTTGATTATGCCGTCAATTATCTGTGGAATTACCTCCACGATTGCCGAAATGATATCCGGCAGAGCCGTCACAAGCGCCGTCAACAGCTGTATTCCCGCTTCGATTATCTGCGGTATCGCGCCGATGAGAAAATCCACGATTCCCGTGATTATCTGCGGCAGGGCTTCTATTAGGACCGGAAGTGAATCTAAAATACCCTGCGCAAGTCCCGTTATAAGCTGTAAAGCCGCGTCCAAAATAAGTGGCAGGTTGTCCACAAGCGTTTTCACAATCTCAACGACTACCGTCACAATCTGCGGAACAAGCTGTGGAATTGTTTCCGCAATACCCTTGATAAGCGACAACAGAATATCCGCTCCCGCCGAAACTATCTGCGGCAGTAGTCCTACCAAAGCCGAAATAATCTCGGTCACGATTTTGGCGAGTGTAGGAGTAAGTTCCGAAATAGCCGACAGCAGTCCGTCTGCAAGCGCCTTGATGATACCCGGAGCGCTTTCGAGGACTGCTCCCGCAATCGAAGTTATGATTTCCGCAAACTGCGGAATCAGCGTTCGGATAGTGTCGATAACAGAGGTAACGCCGTTTTTCAGTTCTTCCGCCGCCTGCTCATTGCCTGCGAGGAGGTCGGCAAGTCCGTCCGTAATTTGCGTTATTCCAGGCAGGAGTTCTCCCACCATTCGGTTCTTCAGACCGCCTGCCGTGTGCGACAGCCTGGTAAGGCTGTCCTCAAAAGCCGCGGAAGCCGCAACCGCTTCGTTGCTCATAACCATGCCGTAATCCTCGGCTTCCTGCTTCAGACGTTCGGTTTCCTCTACGCTTGTGTTCAGAACAGCCGCCATATCCACGGCGGATTTTCCGAGGAGGTCGTTTGCGGCGGCGGTGCGCTCTGCGCCTGCTTCCATGCCTTGCAGAGCCGTGATTACCATGCTCAACTGTTCGTCCTGGGATTTTCCGTTCAGTTTCTCGATGGAAAGCCCGACAGCGGACAGCTTTTCGGCTGCGGAATCCGAGCCGCCCGCCGCGTCCGTGATGACGGTGGACAGCTTTTTCATGCCCGTCTGGAGATTGTTTACGTCAGCGCCACAGCGCTCGAACACATAGCCCCACTTCTGATAGCTTTCGGCGCTTATGCCGATTTTCTGCGAGGTTTTGTCTATCTGGTCGCCCACCGAACCCATATCATTCGCCATGTCCCACAGCTTTTTTCCTGCGGCAACGCAGGCAGTCCCGACTGCTGCCGCAGCAGCCCCGAGAGCCGCGCCGATTTTCTTTGCGGTATCTCCGAGCCGGCTCAGCTTTCCGTCAGCGTCCTCGCTTGTGTCGGCGGCTTTCCTGACGGAATCGGAGAAGTCCTTTGATTCATCTCCGGCTTCGGCAAAGCCCTTGCCAGCTTTTCCAAGGGCGGTGTTGTTGGAATTCAGTTCACGCTCCATGCCGTTCAGAGCCGCCTGCGCATTGTTCAGCTGTATCTGCCAGCTTTGGGTGCGGCGGTCGTTCTCGCCAAATGACTCGGCGGCATTTGCGAGAGCGGAACGAAGCGTTTCGATTTTCTGCTTCTGCTGCTCGATTTCCTTGTTCAGCACCTGGTTTCTCGCCGTGAGAGCCTCGGCGGATTTGTCGTTCTTGTCGAACTGGGAATCCACCAGTTTCATTTCGGAGCCTAGTACCCTGAATGAATTATTGATTTCGGCGAGGGATTTCTTGAATTCACGCTCGCCCTCAAGACCGATTTTCAAGCCGAAATTTTCGGACATTCTGTTTCACCTCCTCGAAAATGGGCATAAAAAAAGAGCCTTGCGGCTCGGTGGGAATATGAAAAAGAAGCAACCGTGCATGGTTGCTCCTTTATTGCGTTTAACTACTCGATAAATTGGAATTTGACGTTATCTTTCATCGGTTATTATATGCTCTATTCCGGAATGCTCTTTGCTGAGATAATCTTTCAAAAAACTTGGAAAAGCCCTATATTTATCTAAATCTTCTATGGGTATCCAATGCATTTCTTCTTTTACCCCATTCGTTGTGCTATTGCTGTTAAGCTCTTGTGTTCCTCTTGGTTTCATCAAGAAATAAAGAGAAATTTCGTGGCAATCTAATCCTTTCAATGTCCCGCTATTCTCACTGAAAAAGTTCTCGTGGATAACTACCAACCTTTCTATTTCATAATGTATTCCCGTTTCTTCAAACACTTCTCGCACTACTGCTTCCTCAGCCGTTTCTCCCATATGAACTCCACCACCTATGGAATACAGGTAGTTTTCATTCTCATTACCCGCAAACAATACACAGCCATTTTCTATTATAATTGCTCCGGCACGATATCGAAACCAACTATTCTCTTTTGTAAAACCGCAATCGTACATCTTCGTATACCTCCGCAAATTCCGATTTTCTCAACAGATAAACAACCCTACAAATGGGCATTTAAAAAATGCCTTTATTATATTTCTTTTGCACTGCAACAATACAGCCAATACCAATACCTATGCCAATAACAAGAATTGCAACAGCGACAATTGCAATCATATCAGAATCATCCAATAAAGCAACGATACCACTAAGCAATGTCGTTGCTGAAAGCACAAACACGGACTTGCCGAAAGCCTTGCCGTATTCCTTCTTATCGGTTACTTTTGTTTGGTGGTAAGAGTGTATCAGCTTTGTATTGCCACTATAAATAATTGCACCGAATACTGCCAAAAGTACTGTTGCTGAAAAAACAATAATAGAATATGTCAACATATATACCTTCATAAATTCCGATTTATCGGGCAGATTATCTGCCTTTATAAACCCATTATACCACGCACCTCCACTTTTTTCAACCACTTTTCCAATCAAATCCCCATCGGCACAACCACATCAATATCCGCTTCACGTTTAGGTTTGGAGATTCCAATAAACTGCTTATGGCACTCCCACAGATCCAACAGAAAGCCGAACGGCATAAGCCACACCTCTTCTGAAGAAAGGTGCAGCTGCGCCGTTCCGTAATAAAACAGCCGGGTGAACAGTTCTGCGTCATTCACTCGGCTGTTACTGCGTTTTTTGAGGTGTCTGCCACACCGGCTCGGTGTTCGCTTTCTACATTTCGCTTTGTGCCTTTCAGCATAGCTTCGGTGATAGCGTCTTTGTATTCTGCAAGCTCGCCGGGGGAGGTCAGAAGCTCCACAGTTTCCTCGGTGAGAAGCGGCTTTTTATCGCTGTTTCTGAGATTATATATCTCAATGCTCTGATTACAAAGCAGCGTTATCAGCCAGATGATTTCATCAAGCGCCATCTCCATATTCTCGGATTTCATCAGCTTATCGCCGAGATTGTCAAGACCACCGTAGCGGTTGGAAATGGCCTTTGTCGCTCTGGTGGTGAGAATCATCTCGTACTTTTCACCGCCGATAGTTATTAAAGAACTGCGTTCATTCGTCATTGCTCATACCTCCGTTACTTGCCTGTTTCAGCAGGCTTTGCCGTGAATGTGGGTTCATATACAGACTTGTACCAACCCGTGATTACGCTGTCCGGAACGTTCTTCTCGCCCTCGGTTGCTTCCGCTTTCCACGGGTGCTTTCCGCTGCTGTCCGGCTTATTTCTGCGTAAGACCGTTCCCTCAATTGTGGGCGTGGAAAACGTTATACTGTCGCCCTTTGTTGCAAGCGAGGTTGACGGAATACCGAACTTCACTCTGTACAGCCAGAAATAGCGATATTTGCCGTTGGATTTCTTCGCTCTGAACCCGATAGCCACGGGCTTGCCGCCGTCCTCGCTGGTTGAAATAACTACGTTGTTGCTGTCGATGGTAGCTCACGTCAGAACCGAAGCCGCATCATTACCGATATCGTCAATGCCAAGGGAAAGCGTACCGCTTTTGAACTCCTTGACGATTTCGGAAGCGCCGTCATCAGCGTAGAGAGTAGCTTCCGCAAGCTCCACGGAGAGGTCTGCCGAAATCGCCTTTGCAAGCGAAGCGGGAACTCCGTAGGTTTCGCTGCCGTCGCTGTCCTCGGTTATTTCAGCGTAGAACAGCTTGTCAAGACCTATTGTTGCCATTTATATCTCCTCCATTTCATAGTTTTTCGCCGTATCAACGGCATAATGATGATAGCCCGTATCGTCCTCGTGACCGACATATTTCCGGGCGGTTATGGTAATATCCGCGCAAAGCAGCGCCCTTACAAGACGGCTTGCAGCGCGGTTGTAATTGCCCTTGCTGAACAGGGAAATGCGAACCTCCTGCACATCGGCAGTCGGCGCATTGTCTGCGTGAAGTTCAAAGCTGTCATATAGCGGAGTGAACACCAAGTATTCATCAGGAGCCTTTCCCGAATACACAGAGGTCTGCGCCGGAATTTTCAGCTTTTTAGCTATCGCAGAGAGTTCCGAAAGCAGGCTCACAGCCCCTCGACCTCCTTTTCAAATGCGGATTTCATGGCTTCCACGCACTGCTTTTGCACAGCGGATTTCGCAGGTTTCAGAAACGGTTTCGCCGACTGACTGCTTATGCCGTACTCGAGGATATTTGCTATTTTCGCGTTACTGCCGCCGTCCGTTCTCGGTTCGGAGAAACCGACCTTGATGTCATGATTTCCGTTTTTGTCAACCATAACGGGAGATAAGCCGAGCGACCGCTCCAGTTCGCCTGTGGAACGGGATTTGCTTTTAGTTCCCGAACCTACAACGGATTTCAAATTGCTTTTGACCTTTGCGAGAGCGACCTCGCCGCCCGCCTGCAATATCTTTTCGGCAATGCTGTCGGTCTGCGCTCCAAGCCGGGAAATCCTCGCAAGAAATTCATCGGGCATTTTAACATCAGCCTTAGCCACTCGGCTGCACCTCCTTTGCAAGCACTTCAATATACATTCCTCTGCCTTTCACATCTTCGACAGAGGTAATCTCAAATACAGAACCATCGCAGAACAGCCGCATATCTACCGTAACCGTCAGACCGGGGATTGTTCTGAAACGAAACAGGTCGGTAGCTTCGGAAAAGGCGGCTCGGTTTGCCCATTTCTCGCTGCCATGCCGCCCCTCCCGATAGGCTCTGACTGTTGCTACAACGACATCGGATTCCGTCTGAAAGCCCTCGTTATCAATCGCGACTCGTTTCCGCGTTATCTGTATCTGCGTGTTCATCTTCCCAAAACTCATACTTTCCACCGCCTGTCCAGCCGCAGCAGCATATTCACGGTATCCCACACTTGCTTTCCCGCCTGAACATTATCTCCGAAAAAGCCGCCCGTGCTGCCGTCCCGCGATTCATAAAAATGCGAGGACAGCATTATTACCGCCTGTTCGGTAGTCGGCTGCATTGCGTTTTCTGAATAGTAATTCTCGGGCAAATGCTGATAGCTTTCGGCATAGGAAACAGCGGCGGTGATGAACCCTTTTATGAGTTCATCGTCTGCCGAATGTTCAAGTATGAGGTTCTGCTTGACTTTTGTCAGAAGCTCGTCCATAGTCACCGCCTATTAGCCGCCGGAAGAACCCGAGCCGGCTTTCATCTTGAGAATCTGTACTGCTTCGGGAAGAATCAGTTTTCCGTCCACACGCTCCTTTGCGACAAAACCGACCATGCCGTTGCCTGCGTACAGTTCCTTGAGTTCCGCAAAGGAGCGAGTGCCGCGGTCGCCGATGTTGTAGTAGCTGAAATCGCCGAATGCGATTACAGGCTTTCCTGCGGTGATTGTGGGGACATACGGAGAAGTGTAGACCTCGTAGCCGAACAGCCTGTCGACCTTGCCCGCCTGGAGTGACGGCTGCCAGAGATATGCGCCGTTGTTATCCTTCAGCTTTCGGAGCGCCGCAATAGTCTGGTCGTTCATGATGAACTTTGCGTTCTTGCGGTACGGGCGCTTGAGAGAGTACACAAGGTTGATTATCTCATCAGCGGTTATAGCAGTTGCGCTCGCCGCAGTCACACCGACAGTACCGCCGCCTGTTTCAGCGAAAATTCCGAGAGGTTTTCCTTTGCCGTCACCGTTGAGGAAAGCGTCCTCCTCCGCATTGGACAGCGCCTTTCCGAACTGCTCGATTATGTAGCTTTCAAGCCCGAAAGCGTTGTCGTAGAGCAGCTCCTCGGTCACCTTAACCGCAACGTGCAGCTTGTGCGCGTCAAGGTTTATCTGCGCAAAAGTCGCGTCACCGAAAGACAGTGCGCCGCCCTCGTCAATCCACGCTGCGGCGGGCTTGGTGGCGGCGATGTTTATCTTGTGTTCGCCGCTGGTGGTGATAGTGTGACCCAGCTTTCGCATGATGTTCTCCTCGGTCAGCGTGTCGATAAGGCGGCTGTCGTACTCCTCGGGAACGAGATATCCGCCGTTAGCGTCAACGCCCTCGGAAAGTACATCGGACACCTGTCTGAAATTCGTGCGGAGAGCGTTCAGCATCGCCGCCTTGTACTCATCGCTTGCTCTGCCGGACTTGGGCTTGTCACCGTTCAGCGGCTTTGCGGTGAGGGGTGCTGACGTAGGCTTGGAAAGCTGTGCATCCATAGCCGCCATCTGCTCCATACGCTCGATTTCAGCGCCGTAGTCCTTAATTTTCTGTTCCATTTCAGCGTAAGAAGCGGCGTCCTCTGCTGACAGAAGCCCGTCCTTGTCACGCTTGGTTTCAACGAAAGCCTTTGCGGCTTCCCACGCCTTGTTGCGCTTTTCGCGCAGTTCCATAATAGTCATGTGTGTTACCTCCAATTTCTGATTAAATCAAGCCGAGAAAATAAATCCTCGGCTTTGGTTTTTGGTGTGTTTATAGTAGGAATTTTGCATTTCTCCGCAAGCCTATCCATAAGAGAATTAACCACCTGTGCTTCTGAATACATCAGAGCGTTAGCGAGCTGTTCCTCCATAGGTTCTTCACGGGCAAGAATACCGTCCGCAAAGCCGAGTTCCATCGCTTTGTTTGCGTTCATCCATGTTTCTGCGTCCATGAGGTGCGAGATTTTCGCGCGGCTCATTCCCGTCTTGATTTCATAAGCGTTCATAATGCTTTCCTTGACCTCGGACAGCATTTCGATCGCTTTCTGCATTTCGGCTGAATCGCCCATAGCTACCGTCATAGGGTTGTGTATCATCAGCATTGAAACAGGTGACATCAGCACCTTGTTTCCCGCCATTGCAATAACCGAAGCGGCGCTTGCGGCTATGCCGTCGATTTTCACCGTGACATTACCTTTGTAGTCCATCAGCATATTGTAGATTTGTGCCGCAGCCACGCAGTCACCGCCGGGCGAGTTTATCCACACGGTAATGTCGCCGCTGCCGGACATCAGTTCGTCCTTGAAAATCTGCGGTGTGACATCATCGTCAAACCAACTCTCATCTGCGATAGTGCCGTTTAGGAACAGCGTTCTCTCCGGGGTTTGCTCCTGCGTTTCCTCGTTCTTCACTATCCTGTTCGTCCATTTCCAGAACTTCTTCATCGGAATCCTCCTTTCCGCTGCCTGCCGCAAAGATACCTGCGTCAGCCAGCTTAGTCATATTGCCGTTTATGAGATATAGGTCGCCGCCGTCCTCGACAGGAATGCGGTCGAGGTTTTCAAGCTCCCGAATGTCGTTTGCGGACATCCAGCCGTTCTGCCTTGCGGTAGCGTACCCACTCATGCGGCTTGCGTAGTCGCCGCGCAGCAGTCCGTCAACATTGAATTTGATGAAATAATCCTGCTTCTCGCTTGTGGTGATCAGGGAGCGCATCATGCTCTGTTCCCACCGCACAAGCCAGGGTTCGAGGGTGTATTTCACAAATTCAAGGGACTGCTGCTCAATATTAGAAAAGCTCGACTTTTCAAGGTCGCCGACCATGTGCGGCGGCACTCTGAAAATTCGGGCTATCTCGTTTATCTGAAATTTTCTTGTTTCAAGAAACTGCGCCTGCTCGGGCGAAATGCTGATGGGAGTGTATTTCATGCCCTCCTCAAGCACAGCGACCTTTCCGCTGTTGGAACTCCCGCCGAACTGCGACTGCCACGCTTCACGAACCTTAGTCGGGTCCTTTATTGTTCCCGGGTGCTCAAGCACGCCGCTTGGCGCTGCGCCGTTCGCAAAGAACTTAGCGCCGAATTCCTCGGTCGCAATTGCAAGTCCGATAGCGTTCTTCGCCATTGCAATCGGCGAGTAGCCGACAAGTCCGTCAAAACCAAGTCCGGGAATATGCAGGACATCGCCCGGCGAAAGAATGACTTCGTATTCCTTGCTGCGAATGGCTTTATCTGAGCCGCGGTAGTATTTGTAGTACAGCTTTCCGTTGGAATCACGGTCAACCGACATTCGGTTCGGCATAAGCGGGTACAGAGCAATGACCTCGCCCTTTCCGTTGCGGATAACCTGCGCGTATGCGTTGCCCCAGAGGAGCAGGTGCGTCATAAGCGTTTCGCGGAAAACAAACGAGGTCATTTCGGGGTTCGGCTCATCGTGGAGCAGGCGGTACAAGGAGTGGTTAATTGCTTTCTCTTTACCACCGTCCGAACGGTACTTGTAGACGTGCAGCGGTAATCCCGCCACTGCTTCCGACAGCACTCTAACACAGGAATACACGGCGGTCATTTGCATTGCGGAGCGCTCGGTGACGTTCTTTCCTGCGGTAGAACCGCCCATGTAAAAGCGGTAGGCGCTACCGGCAGTGCTGTTTTGGGGCTTGTCCCTTGATTTGAACAGCCCGGAAAAAATGCTCATGTTGTTTCACCTCTCATAAAAATAGCAAACCTCTTTCATCATAAACACTCGCCCCATGGTCATTCCCGCAGCGAATCGCTCGGTCAAGCGCCATAATGGTCGCCACAGCGCCGTCAATCTTCTCGGTGGACTTTTCCTTATCAGCCTTGATGTTCCCGGCAGGGTCGGTGCGAATGTAGATGTTGTCCATATTCCAACGCAGAACAGGGTGACCGCCGTGAGCAATTTTCTGTTCAAGAACCAGTTTCATTAATTCCTTTGTCGGTGGCGACATATCCTTGAATCCTTGTCCGAAAGGTACGACAGTAAATCCCATGCCCTCGAGGTTCTGAACCATCTGCACAGCGCCCCAACGGTCGAAAGCTATCTCACGGATATTAAAGCGCTCACCGAGCCGTTCAATGAACTGCTCGATGAAACCGTAGTGAACCACGTTGCCCTCGGTGGTCTGGAGATAACCTTGACGTTCCCACACATCATAAGGAACATGGTCACGGTTAACACGCAAGGTCAGATTGTCCTCGGGAATCCAGAAGTACGGCAGAATGACGTACTTATCCTCCTCGTCAAGAGGCGGGAACACGAGAACAAAAGCTGTAATATCTGTTGTAGAAGAAAGGTCAAGCCCACCGTAGCAGACGCGCCCTTCCAATTCGTCCTCGTCCACGGCAAAGGCGCACTTATCCCATTTCTCCATCGGCATCCAACGGACAGCCTGCTTTACCCATTGGTTCAGGCGGAGCTGTCGGAAAGCGTTCTCCTCGCCGGGGTTCTGCTTTGCCGATTCGCAGGCGGCTTTTACTTTATCGATACCGACCGTAATGTCAAGGCTCGGATTTGCCTTTTTCCACACTTTCGGGTCTGTCCAGTCATCGGATTCGTCAGCGCCGTAAATCACAGGATAAAAAGTAGGGTCGATTTTCCGACCCTCGATTATATCCTTGGCTTTCTGGTGCGTTTCGTAGCAAATGCTGTGAGTATCAGTTCCGGCGGTAGTGATTAAAAAATACAGCGGCTGCATTCGAGCGTCACCGGAGCCTTTTGTCATAACATCAAACAGCTTGCGATTCGGCTGAGTGTGCAGCTCGTCAAAAACAACGCCGTGGATATTGAAACCGTGCTTGCTGTACGCTTCAGCCGAAAGCACCTGATAGAACGAGTTGGTCGGTGTGTATATAAGCCGCTTCTGTGATGCTAAAATCTTCACTCGCTTGGAAAGTGCAGGACACATTCGCACCATATCCGCCGCCACATCGAACACGATAGCCGCCTGCTGTCTGTCGGCGGCGCATCCGTAAACCTCCGCGCGTTCTTCTCCGTCACCGCAGGTGAGGAGCAGCGCAACAGCGGCGGCAAGTTCGGATTTGCCTTGCTTTTTCGGTATCTCGATGTATGCGGTATTGAACTGTCGATAGCCGTTCGGTTTCAGCGTTCCGAACAGGTCGCGGATTATCTGTTCCTGCCAGTCTATAAGCTCAAAAGGCTTTCCCGCCCATGTGCCTTTGGTATGACAGAGGTTCTCAATGAAAGCCACGGCATAATCCGCAGCGGATTTATCGTAAGCCGAGGATTTCAGCTTGAACTTTGTCGGCTTGTACTTTTTCAGCTTTCTTATATTATCACCCCCAGAACGAGGAAAACCGCCCGCAGGCGGCTTTCGCAAGTGTTTAGTTGTATTCGTGTATCAGTATCGCAAGCGCCTTTTCGGCTTCGGGAGTCTGGGGTTTGATGTCCTCGCCCCGGTCGTAGTTGTAAACGACTCTGCCGTCCTGCTTTAACATCAGCTTGGAAATTCTGCCGCCGCTGATTCCGTATTCCTCGCTAGGCTCTTCGTACTGTTTTGCCCAGAAAGTAACCGAAACCATTTTGCCGTTGCTGTCCTTAACTCCAATTGCGCCCTGTTTCCACATATTCTCGTCCTCCGTATTTGTGTATTTTTCTTTCGGTGACTGTATTTTAACTCTAAAGCCGCATTATATCAAGCGGTTTTCGGATAATAATGTACACAAATATCAGCGTTCAGAACTGTGTGTATTCTGATGGATAATGCCGAGAATTTTCTCCTGCTCGTCAGCGGAAACTCCAATGCTCTCCAAAGCCTCCCGTGTGCCACAGTCGGGGCAAATCTGCGTGTTTGGGTACTTTCTCGAAAGCGCAGGATACCCGCCGTACTGCGCCCCACAGCGGGGGCAGGTGCGAAGATTTGAATTGTTGTTTGCTTTCATATTTGCCCCTTTCTGCTGTTCTCCAATGCTGCGAGAAGAATTCTCTCGTCAAAACCGAAGTTGCTGTAACCCTCAAGGCAGGTTCGCACATACGAACCGCTCGGCAGACCCAGCGGTCGCTCCTCGTGCATAATGTACACGAAAGCCTTTCTGACTACGGTCTTTCCCGAAAAGTACCTCACGGGCAGTTCTAGTTCGGTCTTGTAGTAGAAAGTCGGAAAGCCCTCGTACACATCAAGCCTTTTCTCATCGGCAGGCTCGACCGACCAGACTGCAACCGGGACTTCCGCCCCAACCTTTGGTTCGATGGTGAGGTAGGCACCTGTTTTATTGCCCTTGAAAAGCAGTCCGTAGTCCTTAATCACCGCAGTCCCCACGGGTTTTGACGTAGGACACCGCAGCGCCATTTGCCGAATGTTTAAGTTACTCCCATAGGCTAAGTAATATCGTTTCATAGTGTTTTCCTTTCCGAAAGGTTCAGTTTCAGAAATCACCTTTCTACCACCAAAAGCCCCACGCTGTGGGGGAGTTGGGGGCAGGAAGCTAATTCCTGCTTGTTAGGGTCTGCCGTTGCGGAAAGCCGTGTCACCCTCGAGCCGCTTGGTGTAAAGTTCCCTTGCGGTCTTGAATTCATCGCCGATAAATCCGAGCCGTAAAAGCCATGTTCTCATTGCGTACTTGGGATTTTCAGTCTGCTGAGGATTTGCGCTTGCGGTCTTGACCTGCTTGGCAAGCTGGCTGAGCGCCAGGCAAAGCTGAATGTAGCTTTTCAGCTGACCTGCGTGAAGTCCGTTCTGCTTGCCGCCCGAGGGTGCGTCAAACTGGAAAAGTCTGAATTCAATCGTGCCCTTTGTAAAGGTTGCGTGGAGGTTCAGCATATGGTAGCGGCTTTCGTTGTAGTGCGCCGACCTGCCGTAATCCACATTCTGACTGCCGTACCAGGTGTCAGCAAGCGCCGCCATGGTTTTGGGCTTCTTGCGGTTGAGTTCCACCAGGAAATCCTTGCTGACCGTGCGGCAGTAGCGGTTCATGCGGCTTCTGTCGAGGTTCAAGGCGCTTGCAAGCAGGCTTTCGTGGCTTGCCATAATGTTTGCGAGGTTTCGCAAAGTCTGCGGTGTGTGACCTTTTGCACCGATGTGAATGTGAACTCCGCAGCCCCTTGTAGCGTCGCTTTTCGCACCCGCCTTGCGAAGTCTGCGGATAAGCTCCTGCAGGGTTTCCATGTCTGCGTAGGTGAGTATCGGGGTGACTAATTCGCACTTTTCACTGTCCGGTCCGTGAATGCTGACGTCCTTCTGGAACTTCCACTCGCGACCCTCGCCGTCCCATGCGGAGTAGGTATCGTAACCGTTGCGGCCTGCGGTGTTCTCATGGCGGCGAGTGCCGAAAAACTCGGCGGCAAGCTGCGCGGCTTTTGTTCTTGTAATGTTATTCATTTCAACCTCGACCCCTATGGTCTGGTTCATCATTTCTTCAATCTGCTTGGTGGTTTTCTCGTTCATTTTTGTATCCTCCGTTTGCTTTGTTTCCCTTGCGGTACACACATATTAACTCTAAAAGCAGTATATAGCAAGCGGTTTTGCCACAATATATTGAACGAAATACACACGCAGAAATTGTGTATATCAGCCATGGATTTTGCGAACTACATCAACACCGAGAACAGCATTCAGCCCGGAGCCGTTATCCCAGCGGACAAGCAGATTTCCGATATCGTCAACCCCTCGTACAGTACCTCTTGTGCCTTTCGGAGGAGCTTGCGGGTCGTCCATTGATATTAGCTCAACTCGGCAGCCGACCGGGTACTCTCGGCGGTACTGCTCGATTGTTTCTTTACTCGGAAACTTCATTTGCAGCACCTCCATTTCTGAAAGCCGATGAGCCTGTGAGATTTCTCAGCAGTATCTTCCGCTCGGTCTTGTACTCCGAACCGATGAACCCCAGCCGCAGGAGAAAGCAGCGGAATGCGTACTTGTCGTTGTCTGTTTCCTTTTCTTTGGCCGTTACTCGCTTTGCATTGGCGGCGAGTTCGCAGAGCGCCGAAATGAAATGCGTGTAAGCCTTACATTCGTCAGCGCCGCAGTCTGCGAACCAGGGAAACCTCACCGTGCTGTCCGTGACCTCAATCGGCAGGCTCTCCACCGCTAAGGCTCTGCGGATAAGTCTGCCTTTCGCGTCAAGCAGCTTGGTGAGGTTTCCGACCGCTGTGTTTTCAAGCGGAATTTCCACCGTGAGCCCCACAGGTTCGCCGTGTACGGCGTTGTCGGCGGCTGCGGATAATTCTTCGCTTGTGAGTTCCTGCGCCGTATTTGCGGCAGTGTCGGCAGTAAAACCACGCTCCGCAAGGAATTCAAGCAGAACCTCGATTTCCTCACTGTCGGCTCTGTCATCAAATTCAAGGTTGCCCTCGCGGGTCACCGTGAAATAGTCGATTTGGTATGCGTAGGTCGGGGTTCTCATGTAAACTGCGTCCGCCCCCGTGAACTCGCTGATGGCTTTTACAAGCGGCTTTCTGTCCTGCGTGTTGTAGTAAATTGTCATTGTATGTACCTCCATTTCCTTTCGGTACTACACATTTTACTCGAATAGGGGGATAAGTCAACGGATTTTAACAGAAAGCCGCACATTCTGCGTAATGCACAATGTACGGCTCAACTATTAGTCTAAAATGTAAACTCTGACTTCCACGCCGAGTTTGCGGCAGTTGTCAATGACAAATTTCGTACCTCGTGATTTTCCATCCCAGAACGCAAGCACGATATCCGAATACTCAATTATCGTGATATTCCGTTTCAGCGGAGCGCTCCTGCCGAACCTTGTGTATTCCGGCAGGAACTCCGTCAGCTTTATTCCGTGCGCCAAAGCATACTCCCTTGCGGAAGTATCCACTCCTTTAGCGCCGCCAGACACGATTTCCGTGGTATTTTCGGGGAGATATCTGCCTAAATCACTCACGCTCAGCCCTCTTGAACCAATTACAGCTACTTTCATGTTGCCCTCCTTATAAACGCATTATGAACGCACTTTGAACTCACATCACACATTATAGCACATTATGATGTTAAAATAAACACATATCGGATATAAACAGGAGGAGTTTTATGGCTATCAAGAGTTTATCCATCAGAATTGACGATGAAATGCTCGACAAACTGCATTATGTTGCCGATTATGAGGCTCGTTCCGCAAATGGGCAAATCATCGTTCTGATTCGTGAGTGTATAGAAAAGTTTGAAGAAAAGCACGGAAAAATCGTGCTCGGCGACAATCCCGGCTCCGGCTCTAATCCTCAATAAAAGCAAACCACGCTATTCCCGCCAAAACGAAGAAAACACACGGCAAAGCCACACCATTACCCCACAGCTTGTACTCCGCAGAGTCGCTGTGGGGATTTTTCAGCCATGCGCAAATCTGCTTTTCGGACTTCGGCTTGACTGCGCTGCCGATGTTTTTGCGATGAGTTTCAAACACATCTTTCCAGAATGTCAGTTCTTCATCTGTCGGCTCGTCCGTTCCGAGATCTGCACACCACCAGTCGGGAAATCCCTGCAGCCGTGCGCACTCGGTCGGAGTAAGCCTGCGGACTATGTACTCGGGTGAATTCACGGTAGGCGGGTCTTTGTAGTCGCTTGCGACAAGCGTATTTGCGAGATTTTCCTCGGCTTCGGTATGATAGGAATTCTTGCTTGTGCTGTAAACAAGCGTTTCCGAGCCGCCTCCGTACATTCCGCCTGCGGCTCGGAGCGCTCCGCATTTATCGTTTTCGCTGTACTTTGTGTAGCTATCCTGCGAAAATGCGACAGCATGGCGGTCGGTGGCATTCAACGTGAATGAAACGTCCTCATTCACACCGCTGCCTTGCGGACCGTTTTTATCGGCTCTGCCTATCATCGAACCTTGGACGGCTACGACTGCCACGCCGCCTTGGTTTGAGTCGGGAGAATTACCGCCCGTGTCTATTGTTCGTGATGTATCTGTTTCATAGCAGTTCTGCCGTGCGTTTTTCGTGCCATCGGATGTGAAACGAACATCAAAGCAGCGAGTATCTTCAACCACAAACGGCTGATTGTTGCCGCCAGTTCCGTAGGTTGACGAAACCGTTGGAGCAATACCGTGCAACTCCGTATAGCGCGTATCCTGCGAGTGATTTTCATAAACAGTCGCAGGGACAGTCCCTGCGCGGAGGGTGGGCGAAGTTTCATCTTCGTAGCCAATACCTCTCGCTTTTGCCGAGTGTTCCGTGCAAAACCCTGCTGCGGACTCCATCACGCACGGTGGGTGATGAGCTTCGGCTCGGAGTGTACAAGTTACTTCCTCCGTCACGTCCATTCTGTTGCCGCCCTGGTCGTTCAAGCAGACTGCGCCTGCCGTTCCAGAGCCGCTTTCAGCAGCGGCGGCAGCTCTTTGCCACGCTTGGAAGCCCTCTGCAGAATACCCCGACAAGCCTTCGGACTCAAACAGTATTTTTCCGGCGCATTCGCTATCGAAATCTGCGACAAGGAAGATGCGTTTTCTTCTCTGGGGGACTCCCCAGTATTGCGCGTCAAGCACTCGCCAGGCGATGGAGAAACCGTCTGCCAGTATCTCTCCTGCGTTTGTCCATTTTTCACATCTAGGAACAGAAACGGTTTTGCCCTTGACCCTGCACAGGCTTTCGAGGACGCACCGGAAGTCCTCGCCCTTGTTAGACGAGAACGCTCCGGGGACGTTTTCCCAGACCGCAAATCTCGGATATTTGCCATTGGTAGCGCACCTCATTTCTTTTATAATTCTGACCGCCTCATAGAACAGACTCGACCGCGAACCGTCAAGACCGCTGCGTTTTCCGGCAATGCTCATGTCCTGGCACGGACTGCCGAACGTGATTATATCCACAGGCGGCAGGTCAGCGCCGTTTAGCGCAGACACATCTCCGTAGTGCTTCATCTGCGGTAGCCTTTTCGTTGTTACCCGAACGGCGAATGGCTCGATTTCCGAAGCCCACAGAGGAGTAATGCCAGCAAGCATTCCTCCGAGTGGAAAACCGCCGCTACCGTCAAAAAGGCTGCCGAGCGTGAGTTCATTCTTCATCGGTGACCTCCAGTTCGGAATAAGCAATCGTCTTTCCGTCACGAACCACAGAAACATTCTCCGCAGAGCCGACCTGCTCGATATACCTCTTCACGATTACATCGCAGAACTTCTCGTCAAGTTCGATTGTGTGGCAAATTCGGTTCGTCTGCTCACAGGCAATGAGCGTACTGCCCGAACCGCCGAACGGGTCGAGAACGATACAGTTGCTCATGCTTGAATTCTTTATCGGATACGCAATGAGCGGTATCGGCTTCATTGTGGGGTGGTCGCCGTTTTTCTTCGGCTTGTCGAACTCCCATATTGTCGTCTGCTTGCGGTCGGAGTACCACCGGTGCTTGCCGTTCTTCTTCCAGCCGAACAGGCACGGCTCATGCTGCCATTGATACGGCGAGCGCCCGAGAACAAGCGACTGCTTCTTCCAAATACACGTTCCGGAAAGGTAAAATCCCGCGTCAGCAAAAGCCTTGCGGAAGTTCAGACCCTCTGTATCTGCGTGGAAAACATAGATGCTTGCATCGTTCGCCATAGCTTTCTCCATGCAGGTGAAAGCGTCAAGCAGAAACTGATAGAATTTCTCATTTTCAAGATTGTCGTTCTTGATTTTACCCGCCGAACCCTCATAGTTGACATTGTACGGCGGGTCGGTAACCACAAGATTAGCCTGTTTGCCGTCCATAAGGAACTCGTAAGTTTCTGGTTTTGTGCTGTCACCGCAGACAAGTCTGTGATTTCCGAGCAACCAGAGGTCGCCCGCTTTTGTTGTGCAAGGTTTTTCCATCTCTGCGTCAACATCGAAATCATCATCTTTTGTGTCGGAATCATTATCAAAGAACGCAGCAAGTTCCTTTTCATCAAAGCCCGTCAGACCGAGGTCGAAATCGTCAGCCTGCAATGCTTCGATTTCAACTTTCAGCATTTCCTCGTCCCAGCCCGCGTCAAGAGCCATTCGGTTATCCGCAATTATGTACGCTTTCTTCTGAGCGGATGTGAGATAATCCACGAACACGCAAGGCACTTCGGAGATGTTCTCGGCTTTCGCAGCAAGAATTCTTCCGTGACCTGCGATAACATTGAAATTCCTGTCTATAATAACGGGATTGATAAAGCCGAACTCACGCAATGAGGAACGCAGTTTGTTCAGCTGTTCCGGCGAGTGGGTTCGGGCATTGTTGACGTATGGTATCAGCTTATCTATCGGAACAAGCTGCATTTCACTGGTCGTGTTCATCTGACGTTCCTCCTTTTTAGGACCTTGTGCAGACCCTTTCGGGCGTCCATGACATTGCCCTTAATTGCCTGACCTTTAATCGTTCGGTATTGCTGTACCGTGAGGTTAGGTCGGTTGCTTTTCAGTTCCTTGAAAAATTCGATGGTGTCCTTTGACATAGCGTTATCCTTTCCTTGAACGAAGCAGACGTTCCATAGCATCGTTCAGATCATCACCTACTGGCTCGGTGCAGTTCTCCTTGACTATTCCGTAAATTTCATACCAGATGAGATTTGCGTTCTTCTGAAACTGCTGCGACATCTGCACGAACGGCGAAGCAATAACGCCGCCCGTGGTCGGGTGCTTGCCGAGCAAGCCGTAAGTACTGATTGCTTCCTCGCATTGAATGTATCTTGCGTATGCCTGGGAGTAGGCTTCGATGAGCCGATTGTTTACGAGGTTCTCGCAGTTCCTTTGTTTAAGCCACAGCCATGTTTCTCGGTATATATCGTCAGCGCCGAGCGGGACTCCGTTCTTCTGCCGAGCCGACAGATAATCGCTTGGCTTCGGCATATCCGCGCCGTTAAGCACAGCGCCCTCCGGCAGGTTGACGGCTTCAAGTTCCGCTGTGTCGAGCGCAGGTATGTCGTTGCTTATGATTTTCACCGGAAGTCCTTTCTGCTTTTTCTCTGCGGCAGGAGCGGGTTTATCTCCGGCGCGTACCCGTCTGCCGCCTCTGTTTGTGCCGTCCTTAGCCATGTTTTTCACCTCCGCAGGACAAGAAAAAAGGACGGTTCGCGCCGTCCGAAAATGATTTGTGGTTTAATACCCCGTTTGAACCCCGATTTTTGCGCACGAAGCCCCGGGCCGCTGTCCGTGATAAAAGTCACAGAGATTTCTACCGCCCCTATCTGTCCCCGAGATTGTGGTGTAACTTCGTGTGGCAAGACTTGCATAGCGACATCAGATTGCTGAAATCGTTGCTGCCGCCGCGTGATACGGGAACAATGTGGTGTACCTCCTCCACGGGAGTAAGCCGACCATATTTCAGACACAGCTCGCACAACGGGTGCGCTGAAATGTACCGACTGCGTATTTCCCGCCACGCTCTGCCGTATTTCTTGTTGCTGTCAGCGGAGCGGACGAACTTGTTGTAGCGGCAGTTCATTAGCTTTGAATGTTCCTCGCAGTACTGCCCGTCACATCTGTTCGGGCAGCCGGGGTAGGAACACGGGCGCTGTGGTCGTCTGGGCATGGGTGCCATCTCCTTGGGCATAGAAAAAGCCCTGCGAGTTATAAAACCCACAAGGCTCTCTGTATATTTTTCTAAGTATATCATACCACAACAGGTTGACTGAGTCAATGGTGAACAGGGGTGAACTGCTGTGCACTATGGTGTCCAATTTTCAGAAAAATTCTGAATGGCTTTTTCATGCAGTTTAATTACCCACCTTTTTGAATACCCCATTTTTGTACTAATCTCTTTCCACGAAAGGAACATCAGATACTTGTACCGAAGAACAGTGCGCTCATTTGTGTTCTCCAAATCATCAATTGCTTTGCCGATGGAGTATTTAAGTTCAGACAATCTGCATTTGTCGTTCTGGATTTCTTTTTCAAGTTCAAGCGCCTTGTCAGTGTACTTTACGAAAGGCGGATCGGTATTTCTTGTTCCCGAAAGCCGCTCTCCGAAACCGCAGCCGGATATACCGCTTGCCAAATCACGCAGGCTTTTCAGTTCGATTTCCTTGTAGTGTATCTGATGGTTCATTTCACATGCGCTTGTCAAAAATTCCTTTGCCGTCATGCCGAAACCTCCTCTTTTAGCTTTTTCAGAAGAAATTCTCCGTTCAAATCCGAAAGTATCGAAAACCAGTTTGAACGGAAGAATTTCTCTATGCTCCGCTTATCATGCTGCGCCGATTTATCGTCCGGTGTATATCTAAGAAGCTCCACAGCATCTCGGTAATCCTTGACCGCCTGTACGATTATGGCATTTGCCAGTTCCTTGTATGGATTCATTTATGTACCTCTGCTTTCACTGCGGTGATAAGCGCCGCCTGTGTTGTATTCTTTGTTTTCAGAGCTTTCATTATCTGCTCGTCAATAGTGCATTTGGCGATTATGTGTTGAATTACCACCGTGTCTGCGGTCTGTCCCTGCCGCCACAATCGGGCGTTTGTCTGCTGATATAGTTCAAGACTCCATGTAAGCCCGAACCACACCAGGGTCGAACCGCCGCTCTGCAAGTTCAATCCGTGTCCGGCAGAAGCAGGGTGGATAAGAGCCACAGGGATTTTTCCGCTGTTCCAGTCGGAAATGTCCTCGCTTGACTTAATCTCTCGGATTTCAAACCGCTTTCGGATACGCTCCAGATCGTGCTTAAACCAGTAAGCCACAAGCAGCGGTTTTCCGTTCATGCTTTCGATTATATCCTCCAAAGCATCTAGCTTGCGGTCGTGTATGTGAACCGTTTCTCCGTCATCTGAGTAAACCGCTCCGTTTGCCATCTGCGACAGCTTATTTGAGAGCGAAGCGGCGTTTGCCGCAGTCACTTCGTTATCTTCAGTGGAAAAAATGAGGTCTTTCTTCAAACGGTCGTATTTCTCCTTTTCATTTTCGGAAAGCTGAACCATGTATTCCGCGCTTATGAGTTCGGGCATTTTAAGGTGATCGGTGGCTTTCATGGAAATCGTGATGTCGGAGATTTTGTCATAAATTCGCTGTTCCGCATCGGGTAAAGGTTTGTAGCTGTATACAACCATTCCGTTTCGCTTGTCCGGCTGAAAATACGCATTTCTGTACTGCCCGATAAGCCTGCCGAGCCGTTCTCCCATATCCAACAGCTTGAACTCCGCGAACAAGTCCATCAAGCCGTTACTAGCGGGAGTTCCCGTAAGTCCGACTATCCGTTTCAACTTCGGTCTGACTTTCATAAAAGCCTTGAACCGTTTCGACTGGTGATTCTTGAATGAACTCAACTCATCAATGACCGCCATATCGAAATCAAATGTCAGACCGCTCTCCTCGACAAGCCACTGTATATTCTCACGGTTGATGATGTAGATATCTGCGGGAGTGCATAGGGCTTTCAGACGCTCCTGCGCCGGTCCGACAACCACACTGTACTGCAGATTTTTCAAATGCTCCCACTTTTCGATTTCAGCCGACCAGGTATCACGAGCCACACGAAGTGGTGCTACCACCAAGACTTTATGTATTTCAAAGCTGTCAAAAAGCAGGTCGTTTATTGCTGTCAGAGTAATGCTCGTCTTGCCAAGTCCCATATCCAGCAGAAGCGCTGAAATGGGGTGGGTGATTATGAACTCGGCGGCATACCGCTGATAATCATGTGGTATGAACTTCATTCGGCATCACCTCCCATAATTTCATCAAGTATACCGCCTATCCGCTCCTCGGCATCCAGCACATAAACTGGAAAGCCAAGTCTGCGTAATAATCTGTGCCGTGAAAGCTGAAGTGGGCGAGGTTTCTCGCCAGGAGCCTTTACCTCCACAAAGGCAAAATGGCAACCAGGCAGAAGAATGATTCGGTCGGGCATCCCATCATATCCGGGAGACACGAACTTCGGACAGATGCCGCCCCGCTTTTTTACCATCAGCGTTAATTTGCGCTCGATTGTTTTTTCTCTCATAATAGTTTCTCCATACTGTTTTTGGGCTGAGTGCAAGGTGTATCAATGTCTTTTACTAAACTTTTTCTTATGTGATTTTTTCGATTTTTTGCCCTAAGAAAACTTTTATATATGACCTTGATACACCTTGTCATTCCCGTAGTTAGTTCAAAAAATCCTCGTCCTCAGACTTAAGGCAAAGCCCCTTAAAGTAACGCTTTCGGCTCACCACCAAACGCTCAAAGCCTGCATTCTCCAATGCTAAATAGAAGTCAGCGGTGTTACGCACATACTCGTTGCAGTCAAGGCAGTAGCTGCGGTATGCCTGATAAAGTGCCGAGGAACTTTCCTTCAAACCGCCGCTCACATCGCATTTTTCAGCCAGAAAGTTGCCGAACCAGTCATTCTGACTGCGGTAATCATCAATGGCTTTCTGCACGACGACAGGAACAGGAAATTTATACTCCAGGTCAATGACCTTTTTAGCACCCTCGATAATCCAGGCAAGAATGCTCTCGGCTGCGTTCAGATACAGGTAGTCACCGTAATTCTTGATGTCGCTCTTACCTTCAATTATGGCATTGAACGGGATAACGATAAGGCGGCGCCAGGTACCATCATCGGATGCACTGACGCGAGGGAGATGATTGGTGTACAGCACCAGGCTGTGGCTGGGAGAAAAGCTGAATGGGTCTTTATACTTCTTTTCCGCAAAAATGTCATCTGTGGAACAAAGCTGCTTGACGGTGGAATCGTTCAGCCGAGCGCCCTCCTGCATTTCGGCAGCAATGAGCAGACGCTTACCCTTGACCTCTGCCATTTCCGGCTTCACATTGCGGCGGCATCCGAAGGTCAGCGTGTCGGCAGAGATGTTGCCACTGTACAGTCCCAGGACGCGGGACACGGAATTCCAGAAAGTAGACTTGCCGTTACGACCGCAGCCGTATGCGATAATGAGGGCTTCGACTGCTACCTTGCCAACGGCGGCAAGACCGCAAATCATCTGCACATAGTCGATGAGTTCCTGGTCACCGCAGAAAATGGTGTCCAGACAGTCGAGCCAGATCTGTTTGCCTCGGTCGCCGGGAGAAACAGTAGTGGTCTTAGTGATGAAGTCCTCCGGCGAATGCTCCCTTGCACCTGCCATACCAAGGCGGAGGTCATAGGTGGCGTCTGGAGTGCAGAGCAAGTAAGGATTGGCATCCAGATCCTGCGGAGTGATCTCAAGCATAGGACGGGATTCCTTCAGCGTAGCAGTGATATTCTTGGAAGCACGGCGCTGAATGACATAGGACTGATATGCTTTTGCGGCAAGAAGTGCTTTGTAGGCTTCCATCTGCTCCTCGCTCATCATGCCCTCGGCCTTTGCTTTGCTGTTGTTTTCCAGAATATCCTGCGCACCGCAAGCCTTAAGAGCAGCAAGAGCCGCGAGCATATCCGCAGATGCTTCTTTCATCTGACGGCGAGTCAGTTCATGGGCAACAGCCTGCGCGCCGGGTTCGGTTTCCTGCCAGTATCGGCCGTTGTAACGGATGTAATGGGTCGCCGGAGAATAGCGCAACTCCCCGGAGAAGTGCTTTGCCAATATCTCTGCCTGTCCGACATCGGAGAAATCGTCCGGCTTGTAGGAATTTTCATCATTGTACAGTTCGGGAGGGACGTATCCGTCCTGTTGCTGAATCTTGGAATAAAACTTCTGTGCGCTGCGCCAGATGGTCATCAGTTCCTGATGTTCCAGCGGAGGAGTGCATTTATCCGCTTCTTCCATAAAGCAGTTGAATGCTTCTTCGCTGTTGCCGTATTTCTTGATGACACGACCGGCAAAACGGGACATAGTGGCATTACGGCTGCCTTCGGAAATGACCTGCGTGCTCCCGTAGGAACCGCCGGACATATCTGCGTCAAAATCTTCTGCGGACAGATACTCACTGAGGGTCATTTCGCCGGAGTACAGTTCGACCTCAGGGTTCGCCGTTCCAAAGAAGAAACGGGCAGCATCCAATGCCTTGGTGTCGAAATACGGGAAAATGGTGTTGACCAGTTTCTTCATTTCACTGTATGCTGCAGCATCTGTCATGTACTCAATGGGAAACAGCACGTGGAACTTGGGACGAGCGGGTTTGCTGTTTTTCTCACGCATATTAAAGCGGCTGTAGTGAACGGCAAATGTAATGCCCGGAAAAGCCGCCCTGACATCAGCGGGAGTGACCCAATCGTCAGGATTCTCGGAGTGGTCGTTATCGCAGTCCACAGGAAGACAGTCTGAGCCGAGGAAGTTATCGCCATTGCGATAATGGTTCATATACTCTGCGCATACATAGTCGTGTCTGACTGCATCTGCAAAGCTGTCGGTATCGGTTACCTCAAATTTGTGAGGGTAGGAGCAGTTGCTTGGTGCGTTGATATAATCAGCGCTGTAAAGGGTGAACATAATTTATACCTCCTCGCAAGTATCAGTGAAGTAGCGCAAGCGGTAATTCTTCCACTTGGCTCTGCGGATTTCAATTTCCATGCCGGCGGAGATGCGCTCGCCGAACACCCACACCTCGGAGCACTTGCTCATAAGCGCATTTCCGAAAAACAGTCCTAGCTGACGCTCCTTTGGGTTGTCATCGTTGAGAAACTGCGGAAACAGCAAATGCGGTGCGATGGGAATGTAGCCGTTATCCACAGCGAAGCGGCTGTATTTCCGAGCCTTTTCGAGGTTCTCCGATACTGCTCCGGCATAAGGAGAGCAGATGTACACGATGGGACGGAAGGCTCGGAGCGCCTTTTCCTCTTTTTCGACGGCCGTCATAGCCGCATAAGCAGTGGGGTCATAATAACCCTCGCTGTTGAATTTGTTTATACTCATGAATTTTACCTCGTCAGTCTTTCTTATAAAATTCCGTTTCGTACCCATCGGCACGGAGCGGAAGCCCCTTTGCCCATGGCGGAGTTCTTCCCATCATATCGCAGATCTCAGATACCTTCGTATCTATCGGGCACTCGATAATAAGTTCATCGTGGACGTGACCACAGATTCGATAATTCCGCAGCGTTCGCATAGTGTAGCAGAGAATATCCCGGCTGACCGCCTGAACGATGTTTTCTACGAATTTCGGACCGTAGCTTTCAATGCTCTCCCACTTCTTCGTTGCGCCAACTCCCTCGTAAGTGACGGACTCACCGCCGAACTTATTCTCGCCGATACAGGGCTTGACGTAGGAAAGCCGCCTGCCGCTCGGTAGCGTGATGAACAGCATTCCGCTCTGATATTCAAACTGAATGCCATGTGTGTCTGTGCGAAGCCTTTGTCGTATTGTATCCTTCACGCAACGGTCGACTTCCCACCAGAAACGGACGATATTCGGGTTGGAACTGCGCCACATATCCACAAGCGGCTGAAGTTCGTCCTCCGATAACCCCATCTCCAATGCGCCCATAGCTTTCAGCGCGCCGACTGAGCCGCCATAGCCGAGCGCCAGTTCTGCAATTTTACCTTTCTGCCGCAGATGACCGTTCACACCGTGTTTCTCAACAGGAACACGGAACATCTGACTTGCGGATGCACAATAGATATCTCCGCCGGACTTGAACGCGTCAAGTCTCCATTTCTCATCGGCAAGCCAGGACAGCACCCTTGCTTCAATAGCCGAAAAATCAGATACCACAAATTTCATTCCCGATTTCGGAATAAACGCCGTGCGGATAAGCTGCGAAAGTGTGTCCGGAATATCATCGTAGAGCAGTTCCATAGCCTCGTAATTGCCGCTTTTCACAAGCTCACGAGCCTGTTTAAGGTCGGGGATATGGTTCTGCGGGAGGTTCTGTAACTGTATCAGCCGACCCGCCCATCTGCCGGAACGGTTTGCGCCGTAAAACTGAAACATTCCGTGCGCGCGTCCATCGGAGCAAACAGCGTTCCTCATAGCCTGGTACTTCTTCACCGAGGATTTTGCAAGCTGCTGGCGGAGTTCCAGAACCTCTGCAAGCTGCGGCGGTGCGGTTTTCAGCAATTCGGAAACAGCTTTCTTACCGAGAGTGTCTGTTTCAAGTCCGTTCTCCGAAAGCCACTGCTTCATCTGCTGAATCGAGTTCGGATTTTCGAGCGAAGTAAGTTCCTGCATTTTTGACGAGAGCAGCGCTTTTGACCGTTCATCAAATCGTATTGCATTCTCAACGACAGCCATATCCAGAGCAATTCCACGGTCGTTTATCTGCTGGTCAAGGCAGTATTCCTCCCACACAAAATCCGGCGCGGGAAACTTACGCAGCTTGTCCTGTATAGCCATTTCGACCTCGACATCACGCTTGTTGTAAGCCTTGAACTGCGCCCATTTTTCGGGAGCGTGTCGGGGAAGATTTCGCATTCTTCCACCGTTTGCCTTGGTAGGGGCGCACGGAACGCAGAAATACTTGATGAGTTCCTTGCCCTCTTTCAGCTTCTGTTCCGGCAGTCCGAGAACTGATCCCGTGCCGGCAAGCGACAGCGGTAAACCCATATAGGCTGACCATATCATCGAACATCTCCACGAAGTCGGGTCGAGATACTCTCCGGATGGCAAACCGAGATATTTTGACAGGCACACACGTTCAAAAGCAGCATTAAAAGCCCATTTGGTAACGCTGCTGTCGGTCAGCGCAGCGAGGATTTCATTAGAAATCTTCTCGCTCTGTGCAAGGTCGTACACCATAACATCGCCGCCGTTCACGGAACCCCCGAAAAGGAGTATCTCAAATGCGGGTGACTCAACATATCTGTACACACCGCATTTGGCAAGGTCAATATCACTGAATGTTTCCAAATCGATACTTAAGGTCTTTATCTTTTCCATAGTTCACCTCAAAAAGGGCGGTAAAGCTAGTCTACCGCCCGATTGATTATCAGATGCACAGCAGTCTGAATGTTTCCTTGCCTTTAGGAGTTATCATCGTCTGAGTATCGGTGTATCCGGTCTTGTCGTTGACGAACTCCTTCATTTCAAACAAACCGCTGTCAACGTATGTAGCATACGGCCTTAGCTTGCCTTTCTTAGTGCGGAAAAGATAACTCTTGTCCAGCAAGAAACGCACAAAATCGTTCTGCCTTATGCCGAGTTCCTTTGCTGTGTCACGAATGCCTGTGAGCAAGTTCCTGTCAACGAGCATATCGAAGTAATCGGCTTTCGGCTGCATAATCTGATTGGAAACGGTAAGCTGTGCGTTTTTCACCTTTTCAGATTTCAGTTGGGTAGCAAGTTCGATGAGAAAGTCCGGCGAAGTAAGCGCCTGTTCCAGAACATCGTCTGTCATGTATGCACCGTTCTTGCGGAGAGAGGGCAAAACTTCATCAAACACCCAGCGTTCAAAACGCTCTGCTCCAGGCAGCTTGCTGTGCGCGATAAGGCGGTAAACATTGCCTTCCGTGATAAACTTTGCCTGCTGCTCTCTGCCCATGCTGTCTATGAGGGGGTAAATCGCCACCCCATTTTCTTTGCAGTGCTGAATAATCGCTTTCTTCGGGTCTGCATATCCCAAAGCGGCTGCAATATCCTTTCCGCAGAACAGCACTTCGCCGTTCTTCTGAATGGTGCGGATTTCTCCGAATTCCGTGTTGTTAAAAGTTGAAATTTCCATGTAAACCTCCATAAATAGCCTTCCCACCCACCCGACAGTATCAGACTGCCAATAATATTACTTGTGATCGTGCTTGCGGCGCTGCTTGATTATCTGCGCCAGTGAACTAATCATAGTGATGAGATTACCGATGACCGTTCCTACCGAAATGCCAAAACAAGCGGCAAGCATTATGCTTTCAAACTCCGTCATATTACACCTCAAGAAAGAAAATCATCATCGTTGGTTGCGAAATCGTCCTCAGCGCGGGTTCTGCCGCCGAGCGGCTCACCATCGCGAATCTTCTGCAGGTTGTTCAGACCGCAGGCGATACCCTTGTTGCCATTGGAGTTGAATGCGTAAAATGAAATAGACGCTCTGCCGTACACACCGCTGTAAACCTCGCTGCGCTCCAGAATGGGGCTGCAGTTAGCGTCAACAATACCGGGAGCGGTTGCAGAATTAGCGTTGATGAAATAGCTGTTTGCGTACGCTTCATCATCGGGGCGCTCTGTATCGCCGTCACGTAGCGGATTCTTGATTGCGGAAAGCGCAGGAACGGAGCGACCGTTGCCCTTGAGCTTGGACTCGCCCTCCTTGTAAGCCGCTTCGATAGCCACCTTGATCTTCTCTACCGTCTTGGTATCCGACTTCGGAATGATAAGTGATACGCTGAACTTCGGTGCGCCGCCGTTGATAGACTTAGCTTCCCAGACGTTCGCGTAGCTGAACCTTGTGTTGGGTCCTGTGATTACCTTTGATGGATTGATAAACTTTGACATATTATTTGTCCTCCTTGAAATCTTCGTTTGCTGTATAGATCGCCGGACGCTTGTCCGAAATTGATACTAAAGTTGGCTTGCCCTGCGGCTTTTCGATAAGCTCGCCGAGCAATTCGGAAAATCTCTTTTTTCCGAGAAGCGCGGTCATTGCTGTAATACCGAGAACGCTGTGTTCATACGGGTCAAACCCTGCGGACTTGACTGCTTCAACAACTGCGTTTTCATCTGTGTACTTGCGGTTGGAACGTCCCTCGACTACCTTGAAACCATCGTATGTAACACCGCTGAGTGCCTGCCGCAAAGCGTACTCTTTGACATCAGTCACCCAGGATATAAGCTCGTCCGCTTTTGCGAGGATAGCGGCGATTTCGATATCATCAAGAGTTGCAGGCGGTTCAAAATCGTAACGAGCGAGAGCAAGGTTGTATTCTGCGAGTTTTCGGCAGGTCGTTCTGACCTTGCAGAAGCGACAATGTTCACCTGCTTTGAAATCTCCCTTGCCATTTGCGGCAAGTTGCGCTGTCGGAGCGAGAACCTCATTTGCCCAACGGAGCAGTTCTTCCTTGGAAATGATGTATTCGCTGATGTTGTCGCGCCTTGGCTGGAATATAGCCATGCTCACTGCGGATATGTCGTATATTCCGTCAAATAAATCAAGAGCACCGAGGGCATACAACATCATCTGTGGGTTGTTCTCTGAGAGGACTTCCACGCCCTTGCCGTACTTGAAATCTATAACGGAAAGTGTACCGTCAGCCACGATAACACAGTCACCTGTGCCGAACCCCTCCGGAACCCACCGGGAGAAATCCAGTTTCTGTTCGATAAGGACGATGGGGTCATTGCAGGCTACTTTTGCTTTCTCGACCTGCTCATAAACGTATGTAGCGTACTCGACAGCGCAGCGCTCCATCTCCTCGTTGTAATAGGTGAGGTTTTCTGTTGGGTCGGTGGTTTCTCTGCCGAGCAAGGCTTTCAGCCTGTGTTCGCAGAGGGCATGAGCGTCCGTACCCTCCCGGGCATAATCGCTTGATGTATCCGGCAGTTCGGCGCATAGTTTAGCAGACGGCGGGCATTCAAGCCATCGGTAGCTTGATGATGCCGAGAGAATTGCGTGGTTAGTCGGCATTGCCAAGCACCTCCACCTCTGCGAGAACTGCTGCATATTCCTCCGGCTTGATTGCGGAAAGCTTGTCCGCACCGTGCTTTGTGATGATTGACTTTACCTCTGCTGTGAAGCCGGCGCGGGATTTCTCGGCGCAGACGGCTCTTACTTCTTCAAGGGTAAGTTGCTTCTGTGTCTCTGCTGAATCGGTATTATGCTCCTGTACCTTGTCGGCAGAGAAGAGCTCGTACAGCCAATTTGCGGTATCATTCAACAATGATGCAGCATCTCGTAGATCTCTGATGGTCTGTTCCACTTCGTTTATTTTGCTCATAATTTGTCGCTCCTTCCATAGATTTTTTCTGCTGTTCAAGCTGAATCAAGTTTCTTGCCAGGCGCTTTGAAACAACACTGATTGCCGTAAGCACGCCGATAATCTCCTCGTCAGTTGCAGATTCGTTGATTTTGGACTCGTTCATTGAGGTTCCTCCTTTCCGAGGTGATGTGTTGTTTTGCTGTCCTCAATATCCACTGGAGGGATTATGCCAAAGTGGTCCACAGTCAGAAAAATTTTCTCTCCGGCTACAAATCTGCAACCGGAGTGGCAATTGAAAATGTCAGAAATAGTAATCCTTAAGCTTGTCCCGCAGCTCATCACGAATCTTTGCCCAGTGCCGCTTGAAAGTAGAGCGTGCCATACCCAAAATTTCGGCGGACTCCCGTTCGGAATGATACATCATAAGTTCGCAGATGCGTTTTCCTTCCGGGTCAAGACGGTCGAGTTCTTCATATAAGGCTTCGAGCAGTTCCTTCTGAATAATAATTGATTCGAGGGTCGGCGAATCGTCCCTCAAAGTGTCGCCAAGCGTGAGGTCATTATCTTCACCTCCGATAATGGTGTCGAGAGACACTTTTTGACCGGCTGTGTAGAACGGGCAACCTGGGCATACGCCATCGCATTTCCACAGCTGAGCTTTGGAGCAACTACACTCGCCGTTCTTCCGGGCATGATAGCGGGTGTTCCATATGGGTCGGTAATACTCACGATACAGTTCCTCGCTTACCTCTACAAGTTCTCCGTTGACAGGGATAAAATACTTTTTGGCTTCGCTTGACATAAAAAATCCTCCGATTTTCGATTTCTCGAAACGGAGGACTCTAGGTGCTGCCGAAAAATGAGCATAGGAAACCGACCGCAGTCCTAACGGAGTTCTCCGTTTCGGATTGCAGCAAACCCGCTCAAAAGGCAGCTACAGTATTCAGTTGTCCGTCAGATACCGTTGAGCCATCAGTGATCAAGTGATGCGGTGTCTGGCGGTGAGCAGTTTTTCGTCTTGCTCAGGACGATTCGCTTTAGTCGATGTCAGCTTCGATTGCGTACAGTTCGCTGAAGACTTCGGGCAGGTCGCTAGGATTCAAGTCTTCAACGCTATGTGCACCGTAGCGCTCAAACACGGAATTTACGACTGCTGAACCAAGCTGCGATTCAACAGCTGCGGCAGAGTTTTCAATGTTGGTAATCCAATTCCTGTGTTCGCACTTTGTCATATCTGTTCCTTTCCGTCCTTAGGAGCCTTTGGGACAAGAGATTGATTTTTCCACTACCATCGGTAGCATCTTCATTGTACTCTATAAATAGAAGTAAGAAAATTTCACAAGAAAAACCATTATTTTTTTGCATTATAGTAATGGATTTATCTTGATTTAGCGATTATTTTTGTGTATAATAAGAAAAAAGGGCTTCCGAACAGGAACCCTAACGCTATTGAATATAATGGTTTCTATAAAAGAAGAGCCTGCTTTAGATGGCTCTACGGAAAGGAAAATGTCATTATGGACGAAAAAATTTCTGGAATTTCCTTAAAAACAATGTTTAAGCATGACGGATATGGCTGTTTCTGCGCAAAAGATACAGTGAATACTTCACCCGATGCAGCTCCGACTGTTACTCTTAAAGTTTGCCCCGATACAAGTACACAGCTACTGTTCTCCTATGCGGCAAAAGATGGTTTGAATATCACTGGTGTTGCTGGTGGCCTGCACGAGAAAAACATTCTGGGGAAACTGCTCGCCCTTCCCAATGGAGACATAGACAAGCATATCGAGTTTATTGAAAAATATGGTTTCTTATATTCGCTACCGGAAAATGAGTACACGGCCATTGAAGCAAACGACCTCATTGAGATAATCAACAGAATTAAAGCCACCATAAGGCTATACAGTTACATCAACAAAAAAGATTACCGAGGAGTTCTCATCCATGTGGTATATCTGCTTTATACTCCTGTGATTGAACTTCATATAGGTGATAGTGTTTTTTCAACTTGTATTCATCAGTTCAAAAAACTGCTTAACTCCTATAACCTTTTCCCAGATTTGAGCAGGGAGCCGGAGGTGGCTGCAAACGGAACATACTCAGTAGATGATGCGTTCCTCGGAAAGAAAAATGCCATCGATATCAGTTTTTATAATGCTGTGAGAAGCGGCTCCAATACTAATTTGCAGGGAAGCAAAGATCCCTCGTTTAAGAATCTGATGGCAATGTACGTGGGATGTAAGGATGTGGACGAAGAGACCCGCTTCCTTATAGATTTCTTTTATCATCTCCAGACGGAAGTATCTGTCATAAAAGAAGTTCATTTTGGTAGCTTCAAATCATACACGACATTCAACGAGGATGTGCTTGACGATGCTTTCAAGAACGCTCTGCTGAAGATTGCAAGGATTGTCGTGGCAGAGGAAATCAATCACAATATTAGAGGCATCCATCCAAAGTATAACGGCGGCAAGTTGACTGCAACATGGCAGGTCGATACGCTCATAGAAGCTCTTTATTTTTCAATTTTCTATATGAGAAATGGTGAAATGTATAAAGAATGCGAAAATCCAAATTGCAAGAGAGATAGGTTTTTCTTAGTAGAAGCAACAAGAACGAATAAACACTATTGTTGCGAGCAATGCAGAAACGCGGCAGGCGCACAACGATACCGAAATCGTCAGCTATAAAAGGCAAAAAAATAAAGGCTCTACCTCTCTGATTTGAAAGGTAGAGCCTTTATATTCTTTATGTTGCCGGTCTTGAAACGGGATCCCTGTTTTCCACTTTTTCTATGGCTTCTGCAAGTTGTCGTTTCTGCTGATCCGGCATACCGATGTAGTTGTACATCAGAAACCGCGTGTCAATTACGATACCTTGGACACGTTCGTAATTCTTGGGGTTTGGCTTCCAGTCGCCGACCGCTTCGCCAATGTTTCCAATATTATCTGTAATGCGTGGTATAGGATTACCGTCAGCCCCCATTTCAAAGAAGGTGTTATCTTCCCGATTGAACGGCATGATAAACGCATTATAAAGATTTTCGCTCGGCACTCCCTTGGCGCGCTCAATGTACTCTCCGTATGTTATCTGTTTGTTGATGTCTGGGCCGTTCGGAAGATGATCGGGATTGCCAGTATATCCGTATCGGTACAACTTTGCATCAAGCACATACACTTTGCCGTTGTATATCATTATAGAATCCGGCTGAAGTGGAGTTTTTGATTTGTTGGGTCCGTAATCAAGCAGCCACCTGGTGCGAGGAAAATATCGCTCCTTCTCATCAATCCCGAATGCTTTGTCTATCATCTTTTCCCAAATGCGCTCAAAGAAATCCGTACCAAAAAAGTATTGCTTTTCTGAAGACTTCTCGTCTATGTATTTGAGCATAGATACCATTGCCGAAAACAGTTCTTGCTCCACATCGTTGTGAGTGGATGCCAGCTTCTTTTCCAAGATGTATATGGCTTCTCTATTGTTAGGATGCGGACCAGGCTTTTCCGGCATATATGCGACATATAGCCATCCCATTTTATCGAATGCCTCGTACACGCAGTACTGATGAATCTGTGTGATTTTCTTATTGGCATTTGGTGTTACGGAACGCACGGTCATATTTGTAAAAATCAGAGAGCCGTTCTTTTGTACCAATGCCCGTTGTTCCCGGACAGTACGCGGCCATGACGCATTTCCTTTGGTATCTGTCTTAAACTGAGGGTCGGTCTCAATGTAGTAACGGCCCGTCCGCAGAAAATCCCGAATTATCTTGAGGTATGCGTGCATTGGAAAGTCAACCGTTCTCGGTGCAGCAAACTTTGATTCTTCTATCAGCCTGTCTTCCTTCATGAATGCAGCAAGCACATAGAACAGGTTGTTTATATCCGCGCGAAGATCATCGTCATTCGGTGGAAGCTGATAGCCTATAGGAAAATAGATAACAGCATCGTCTGTATCCGCCTTCACACCGACAAAACTGTCTCCTTCGTCGTTCTTGTTGACATGGCAGCGTTCTCTAATATTCTTTTGTAAATCCATAGCCACTGACCCCCTCACTTTCCATTAGGAACATTATTAAGCCTGAGAATCAGGATAGAATGTCGAACGGACAGTCGGCTTGAATATTTTGAAACGATCTCGTCCTGTCGAATACACAAATGTTCGGATAACCTGCTCAAGACTTTCCATATTATCGGTATCAAATAGGGCTTCGGGATTGAACTTAAAGGCATCATCCCACAGGTATTTAATGACCTTCTCCGGGAATTTCCGAATTTTCTTCAGTGCTTCTCGAATATCATAAAGCCTTCCTTTTTGCTCGGGAGTCAGATTACCATTACGTTCAGCTTTCAAAAGGACATTATATTCGCCACGGAGATCATTATCCGGTGAAATAGCTCTATCATCAAATTCAAGATCACTCTCATGAACGAAATATACACCGAGACGCTTATCCTCTGCGGATGCCATCTTCGCTCTGTTTCCAACCACAAGTTTATTGATGGTTGTGCAGAAAGTTTCCCAAGTGACATCAGTATCCAAAATCTTGGCGTTCGCCAAAGAAGGACGAACGTTCTCGAATGTGTTCTCTATTAAGCGCATATTCCATCGTCTCTGAAACGCCGTGTCAAGCGTGAACACATTCTGGTCAGAAGTGTTCATGGTTCCGATAACAGAAAGATTTGATGGGATACGCACCTTATGATTACCATCACCGTAGATAACAGTCGCCATATATCGATTCGTAATTCCATATTCGCTCGTACCGGCAGGATATATTACCTCGTGATCTCTCTTTGGCTCTAACGATCTGTCCAGCAACTGAAATACTTCTCCGAAAATTGCAGGCGCATTTCCGCGGTTAATTTCTTCAATAATCAGGATGTATTCTTGAGTGGGGTTTTTGTATGCTTCGCGCATAATTGTCGTAAACGGACCTGGCGTGAACTTATATGTCACAAGGCCTTCATCGTCAACATCCGGTAAAATCTGTCCCACAAAATCAGAGTAGGTGTAGTCTGGATGGAAGACCAGTCGTTCTACATGGCTATCGACTTTGCAATATTCATGCTCGATTGTCCAGCTCTTTCCAGAACCCGGAACGCCGTATAAGAGAATATTGGTGCCACAATTGATACGGGACTCTTCCAAATCATCAAGAGCAACCCCTTCGGTATCGGTCTCTAAATTCTCAAGACCAACTACCTTTGTTGCATTCAAGCGGAGTAACGTATCAACACGCTTTTGGTAATCATCAAGTTTCTCGCTGTTCGGAGCAGCAGTAGTAACTGTACCATTTGAATATTGAAGATATGGATTCATCCCTTCAGACAAGAGCGACTTTAGGATGCGGAGAGGTCCCTTAGCCTCCTTGTCGCCGTTTACATCTACCGCATCTGCGGTTTCCAACAGTTTCATGTATATGCTGTTTTGATTAAAGATAACATCCCTATCGCCATCTGATAGTTTAAATACTGCGCCTTCCGAAAGGGCAGCTAAAAGGTAGATCAACGTTCTCTCACATTCTGGATCAATGCTGATATTAAATCCAGTCCATGCCAAGAGAACACGAAGAAACGCACTTTCATTTTCTTTTATCACGCAATGAATAATATCAATGTTAGCAGAATAGGTGAGTTTCTTTGGAAAACGAACTCCGCCAGTTCTTTCTGCGCTTGCCGCTTTTTTAGCATCAACGAAGTTGACTTTTGCAAGCTTCCACACCAATTCAAAGGCCACTATCAAAGCTTCCATCTGTGACTTGAAAAGCTGGTTTTGATTAAGTCCGTTAATCAGATTATCCAGGGATATGTTTTCTTCCTCGCAGATATCTGCCAGATAATCAATTACCCACTGCTCAAGTTGATTGGTCATTACAGTCTCGTCACCGTTCTGTTCCGAATAAATCAGTTCAGCAGGATGATCCGAACACTCCCAAAGCAATATCGCCAAGGCAAGAGTGCTTTTGACGTGCGGAAGGGATGACTTAATTCCCAGCTTCAAATCCATCTCATCATATGCGAGAATGTTATCAGGTCTGTTCATTGCTTGAGTCCTCCTTTATGTCTTTCATTATTACTTCAGCAATCGCACCTGCTAACAATGGAGGAACCGCATTGCCTACCTGTTTCATTTGCGACCCTTTATTTCCGATAAACTGAAAGCTGTCAGGAAACGATTGTATTCTTGCCGCTTCTCTTACCGTTATAGCGCGGTTAAGGAACGGATGCGTGAACTTGCCAGAGGATGGAGTATCAAATCTCGTAGTAATTGTAACGGAAATCTCATTCTTTCGCATACGCGTCCATGTCCCGCTATAAATGGATTTTGTTAAATGTTCTTCTGGAAGGACTTCTTTTCCAGCGTTAGGTGGAATCATTGCTAAGCGCTCCAACGCCAGTGGCGAATGCTTTGTAGCCACATGATTGTGAAGCATTGTGCTTCCCGCTCGAAGTTTTTTTTGATATTCGCTTTGTGGCTCATTGCGATAGCTCTGGGTTTCTTCGCCTTCTCCAGAATTCAAAAATGCCAAATCACTTATAGCATCCCAAATCGTTACGCTGGTGTTTTTGGTCAAAGGTAAGTCTGGAGCTTCACCGCCGCATTTACCTATTATAACAGCCCTCCGTCTGTTTTGCGGCACACCATAATCCGATGCGTTTAGAACTCCCATTTTCAATTGATAACCCATTGAATTGAACAGTTCTTCAATTTCTTTTCGGAAGTAGCCACCTTCAGCTGTCAGCAGATTAGGAACATTCTCCATCACAAAGTAGCGTGGTCGTACAAGTTCCACTACCTTTACATAATATTTAAATAGAAAATTTCGCTCGTCATGAATAGTTTTTCTCTGTCCTTTTTGAGAGAACCCCTGGCATGGAGGTCCTCCAATTATCACATCAACTTTCCCTGCATAAGCAGAAAAAATCTTCTGCAAATCAAGCGATGTGATATCGCCACAGATCATTTTTGTTCTTTTATGGTTTTCCCTATATGCTGCTGCTATTGAGGGATCATACTCATTCGCAAGAACCACATCAAAGCCGCTGTTCTCAAATCCAAGAGACAATCCTCCAACCCCAGCAAACAAGTCTATTACCTTTGGCTTCATCGTCACGCCTCCCGAATTCTTTCCTGAGCAATTCTAAAATACTCCTCGTCCAGTTCAATTCCTATAAAATCACGGTCGGTTCTTTTAGCGACCACTCCAGTAGTACCACTTCCCATAAATGGATCAAGGACAGTATCCTTCGGATTTGAGAGTATCTCAATAAAGTGCTGAATAAGACCCTCTGGCTTTTGCGTGGGATGTTTTCCGTACTTTCTTTCTCCATTGGGTGTTACTGAAGTTTCGATAAAGTCGTGGAACATAGCACCACCGTTATTAAATGTGCCTGTTCTTTTTTTGTATGTAAAGTAAATCCAGGCTTCCGTGGAATTTACAAAGTGCAAATTCATATTTCTTGGCATCGGATTAGTTTTGTGCCATATTCCTGTAGTTTTGTAATAAAAGCCGTGTTTCTCCGCAAGCTGTATTATAGTTTCAACCTTGATGATTGCCATGAACATAATCATACCACCGCCCTTTTTCATTACACGGGCAGATGCTTTGAAAAAGTCATCCATGGATTTTGACCACTCGTTGAACTCCATGTCATCCCATCCAGCGGATCCGAAAAAGTTGTCCCTCATCTTCTTAAGGTTTGTGTCTCTTTTTTTCATAAAATTACCAAGATTATACGGCGGATCTGTGACAATCAGATCGATAGATTCCGCGTCAATTTGCTGCATTGCAGCTATACAGTCCTGATTATATAATGTTGTCTCAGCCATTTTAAACAGCCCTTTCCATTGCAGAATTTAATTCGTGGCGCTTTTCCCACTGTTCACCCATGCATCCAATTCAGAGCGTTTAAACTTCCATAAGCGCCCAATCTGATGTGCTGGAAGGTCTGCTTTTTGCTTTATCCACTTTCGTAGAGTTACAGGCTTGATGTTCAAATATTCAGCTGCCGCTTCAAGACTGATGTAATTGTCATCTGCTTTTTTATCCATAGTAGTCACCTCGCAAATGCTGTGTGGGTGCAAAAGCACATATTGATTATATCACAAAGCCGCCAATTATTCAAGGCCTTTCACGATATTTACTGATATTAATTGATATCTATTTTTGTTCTGTCGGAGTTCATCGTATGGGAGATTTGTTGTAAATCGAAAGCGGAATCAGCTTAGATTATCACCATTTAATTTTGTCATACCTTTTAATTATTCCAAAATCAGTACACCGCAAGGCTTACACCATACGGTGCAGTTGGGCATGGAACGGCAGAAATCTGTAACTGAATAAAGCAAACAATGGCTTTCAAAGTCAGCATTTGACCTCAAAAGCCCTTATTTTATGCCTTTTTCGGCGGTTTTGACCCCGGAGAAAGCTTTTTCTATTGTATCAAAATCAGCAGGAATATTGAAAATGAAGTACAGCAATATAATGCAATTATTCGGGAAAACGCTGAAGAATTTGTTATTCTCAACTGATAATAGTACACTTTTTAATAATCTCTATACCTTTTAACAATAGGTCAGAGCCGTGTGCAGTTTGTATCAAAGTAGGTCACTTCTTTCATAATAGGACACCAATTTTGATACAATGCGTATCTTGATTGGTGTCCGTTTTCTTTATCCGAAAGTATTTATTTAATGGGATTTATCAACACAATTTAACGAAAGAAGGCTCTGCAACGATCTCAAAACGGTCGCTGCAGAGCCAGTTCGATTTTCTCAGGCTAAACCTTTTAACGATTGGTATGTAGATATGTCCACTTTTTTAGGTGGTATGTCCATATTCACATTCACTGTTTCGAAGCCCGTCCATAAGCCTTTGATATATGCTGTCGGCGTACAGATTGTTTTCATACTGAAGTTCACCGAGTGGGCTTAAATTTATGTCCCGTCTGCAAGCTACAGCTTTACCCATTTGTGATTAAGAACACAGTGTATTATGCAACGATCAAATCCAGCATCTGACCGCAGCCCATCTGCTGCTTTTGAAATGAATTGCTCATAACTTGCCATCGGCAAAAAGGCACTCTTAATTCGACAGTAGTCATCCTCCGTAACATCCAAGGTTTGATTTAGAACATCAAGTCCTGAAGCAAGCACGGCTTCTTTGAATAACTCATACATAGCAAACTCTCCACTTCACCGAAAATATCGTCCTCTAAGCAAGTATACCCACAGAGTACAGTTTTGTTTTCCATGTTACGTTGCGGTCTGTTAGATAATACTTTGACGTATTGCAGATATTTTCCTTTGCTGGACGATGTGTTTTGTGTGCTTGCCATTAGGATTGCGTATGTTACTCTATATTTTTCGGGATTATTCGCATTTACACAGTTATTTTTTCAGAACTAAACATATCGGGGCGAACATTATTCTATCCCATTCTCAGCTTTCTTAATTCTAACCGCAAGATACTCTCTTGTGGGCAAATCAATTCTGAAACGTCCCTTAAAACTTCCGACATTCTCAACCGTCATGTTCCATGTGTCTATAATGTCGACGGTGTATATATTATTATCGTCAATATGATAATATCTGAATCCCGGACGCGAAATCCCGTGATAAAACAGGTGATAACCGGTTTCATCAGCTAGATTTTCATCTTCCGGAACCACACATAGCTCGTCCCATTCCATGTTTTTGGGTCGCAATCCGCCGTCCGGAGCTTCCTCAAGTATTTTTCGCATAAAAGCTATTCTTTCCGGGCTGTCACCTTTAAGCTCTCCGCCATGAGACCACCATACCGCTTTATCGTCTATGTAGGTTTCGCCATGACCACCGTAGCCGCCGCGGCAAAGTGCTTCCCAGAACCTCCGAACAAGCTCTTGCGGCGAAATATTGCCCCACGCATACTGAATATTTCCTTCGTATAGCATTTCGTCAATTACTATCGGTTTGCCATAGCTTTTTCTCCACTCGGTTGTTCCCTCCGGAGAACGCTGAATGCTGCAGTGCGTTATCCATGACTTTGTATGATCGTAAAACTGATTACCGTTATGTATTGATCGCAGGTGATCATACGGGTCGCTTTCTACGATTATCTGCGCATATTGTTCCCAGTCCTCAATGCTCTTGTTTTTTATCAGGTCATATTCATTAGCAAATGACCACCATACATTTCTGAAAGCCGAAAACCTTGCCGCTGTGTATTTCAGATAAAGTTCGTTTTGCTCCGGTGTCATTGTTGAGAAGCCCCAGCGGTCATACGGGTGAAAGAGGATAATATCTGCCTCAATACCCAGCTTTTGAAGCTCGGTGATACAGTATTCAATATGCTGAAAATGCTTGGGGTTAAATCTCTCGAAATCCCAGTTGTTGCCCTTGGAGTCCGGAGTGTAGCCCCACACATTGTCCTCTGTGATAGCACTTCCGTCAACCGGAGTACCCTCGTATGGATAGGAGCGCGGCTCACGTGAATTGTAGCAGTAGCTTTTAGGAAATACGCAGAAACGTATCTTGTTGAACGGGGAATTTCTCAGAGTTTCAAGAGTTTGTGCGATAAGGTCATCGCTTTGCAGATTCCATACATAACAGGTCGTGCCGACAGGATAATAAGGTGTTCCGTCGGAATACTGAAAATGATATTTGTTATGTACCTTTACGCAGCCGTGATTATTTTCCGACGGCGGCGTGACAGAAAAAGTTCCTTCGTATTTACTGTCAGAAAAATTCCCGCAGACCGTAAAATGGTATTCTTCCTCAAACGATGGCATGAATCTAACTTTGTATATTCCGTTACCATCGTAAAAACCATTTACGGTTTTGCGCTCGGAATCGCTTTCAAATAGCGCAGTGATACTGCGTTCCAGGAAAGGGTTGCCAGCGGTGGTTCCCTCGGAGCAAAACTCGAAAACGCCCCATTTTTCAACTGATTTTGTATAATTCATAATGGTTCCTCCAATGCCTTTACACATAAACCGACGGATCACTGTGCTGGTGAAATCCGTCGGTTTTGATTTTGAATATCACAGTTAATCTGATTTATGGCGCTGAATAAGTAAATGTTATTTCCAGCGTCGAAAGTATCTCATTGTCTTTGACTGGAAGAACAGTCGCGGACAGACCGGATTTGTCGCCATCGGCGTATCTGCTGTCATCGGGGATAGATGTTACCCACTGGTTATAGAGGTTTACTCTCGTGCAGTTACCGTCGTCGGAACAGGTATATTCCTTGCCGGATAGCTCACGGACTTCGCCGTTTACCTTAACCTCATCAATAGAGATAGTATAATCCGGGAAGAACTTCTCGCCGTTGTAAATTCCGAGAGCCGAGAAAAGCACTCCCTTTGGAATACCGCAATCCGAGAAATCCAGACTGACGGTGTAGGTTCCCTCACCGGTTATCTCAGCATTGTTTGCAACGATACCCAAGGTCCTTTCCGTCGGGTCGTACTTGTTGCCGACACAGTACTGAACTGAAGAATCAAGACTCTGGTACATTATCCATGCCACTGCGGTATCATCAGAAGCCGGAATGGATACGCCCGCCATAAATTCGTCTTCAGCCGCCTTTGTTGACTTGTCCATTCTCTCCCTTGCGGCAGACTGAATCTCGGAATAATCCTTGCCTTCTTCGGTCGAAGCGCGTCTGTCGCTGTACAGCTTTGCTATGTTTTCATCGGTAGTTTTTCTGAGGACCCTTTTGTAAAAATCGCTGCAGTCCCAGAGGACGGGGCAGTAATTATACAGGTCGCAGTTATCCAGAAGATTGGCGTAAAACTTATCCCTATCGGGTTTATCCGCCGCACCCATAACGGCATATTCGCCTATAACCACACCGTATCCCAGGTCTGTGAATTTAGTCAGCATCTGAAAAAGGGAATTCTGCTCCTCATAATCGCCGGGAGTTCCCCACCGTTTTGCATTGCCGTCACTGCAATAGTCCCACGGCGTGTAATAATGTACTGAAAGCAGAAGCTTGTCCTTTGCAGTGTCCTCCGGCATTTGGTATCTGTCATCGCATGTTTTCCTGAAGTCGGTGTTGTACCCTGCGATAAGCAGGAATCTGTCTGCATTTTTGCCGCCGGTCGAACGTACCAGCTTAACAAATTCGCTGTTAATTCTGTTCGTTGTTTCGTAGCATTCGTCCTCGCTGAGAACTCCTTCTGTTCCGGTGACGTCGCTATCGTTGAGTCTGTGACAAAGTTCCTCATTTGCAGATTCAAATATCAGCTTGTAGGAATAATCGGAAAAATGCTCGGATATCTGCGTCCACATGGACTTATAAAGTGCCATTCCTTTTTCACGAACTGCCTCGTCGGCGGAGCCGAACATTCCCCACCAGCTTCCGTCCCAGTGTTCATTCAGTATAACATACATATCAGCGTCAAGAGCATAATTGACTACCTCATCGACACGGTTCATGAGCCGCTCGTCAATGGTGTAATCTCCGCTCTCGTAATTTATGCCATTGGTCCATGCCACAGGAATGCGGAGAGTATCAAAGCCCATAGCTTTCATATCGTCTATCATATCCCTTGTGGTGACGGGCTGTCCCCATAGCGTTTCAAAGGAAGTGGGGTCTACCCCTAACTCCACATAGCTTTTGTGATTGTATGCCTCCAGCGTGTTGCCGAGGTTTATTCCGTTGCCCATGAGCCGGATAACCTCCGTTGCGGTAAGGTCGTTTCCGGACACATTGTTATCCGTAATACTATTTGTGGTACATCCGTTTAATAACATTGAAATAACCAATCCTATGCTTCCTATGATTTTAACAGCAGAAACACGTTTCATTGAAGATCCTCCCAAATTATGATTTTCTCACCTTAATCAAGGATAAGCCCACTTATTTCAAGATTGTAGGTTATTGATGTAAAGGGAATTTCCTCACCGTTTTTTATGAGCGCAAAACGGTAGCCTATCCAGTCGACAGTGGTTTTTGCGGCAACTATTCCGCATTCCTTGGTGCCGTAAACCACGGAACCTATCTCAGCGCCCATCCAGCCGTTAGCAAGTCCATTTGCGGAGCTGCTTGTCGGGTCAAGCTCTGCGTTTACAGGGACTTCAACGATCCCGTTTTCCGTTTCAAGACCTACGGACTTGACAAGTACCTTGTATTTCGCATCCGGGTCAACGTTGATGAAACCGAAGTTAAGCAACTCGCTCTCTTTTTCAAATGAGGTGGACTTCACGGAATACTCACCGTCACCGGTCATTTCGAGATATGCCGACGGACTTGGACCGGGATTTGCAGCCTGACCGGTAAGTATAAGAGTTTCGTACTTTATCTCGGTATCTGAGATGTTCTCCTCGGGACGGAGTTCCTCGTTGCCCTTTGTGAACTGCCACGATCTCAGTTCAATATCCGCACCGGAAAATACCAGATAGATATTGTGATTTCTGCCGTCAAACTTACTGAATTCAGTAGAACGAACCTTAGCATAATCAGCGTTGTCAAATTCAATGTAAGATACTGCCTTGCCGGAAATGCTGTCAAGGCGAACCTCGATTCTGCCCTTGCCTTTAACATCAGCGGTGAAAGCGGAAGCACCATAACCGAAATCCGCACCTCTTACATAGATCCATGAGCCGTTTGCCTTGCTCTTTGCGGCAGGGTCGTTACCATCTGTGTACCCTATATCGGCAGACGTAAACATAACTGCGCCGCTGTTTTCAGCGTAGGGGTCAAGAAGCTTTATCTGAGATACGCCCTGACGCGTTGCGGCAGTTATCGGGATCTCTCCGTCAGCCGCATTCATCGGGAGATAATCAACCATAATGCTGCGGTAACCTGCTGTGCCGCCTGTCAGTTCTTCAAGAAGGAGCGTGTGGTGGACAATGTAGTTCGTTCCCTGAAACTCGCAGAAATGCGTGTGATTGTTGCCCCAGCGCATTCCGGATTCGCCGTTGGCATTCTGACCGGAATTGTAGAAATATGCACCCTTGTATTCCCAGCTGTCTGCGTCAAGGGGAGTTTTTGTGGTCATGTATGCCATACTGCATGTAGGCGGCTCAGGAATGTCCTTGCGGTCCCACTTGCTGCGGTTCTGCCAGTCATTGCAGTAGGTGTAATAATAGGTGCCGTCGATGTAATTCAGCTCGCTTGCCTCCAAGAAATACGGGGCGTCAATAGAAACGAACTCGCTGTCAAACGAAAGCATATCCGCACCCAGACGTGCTACCTTAGGCACATTGGTATGTACAACACCGCCGTCTGCAGCATTTCCGCCGCCAAAAGTAAGCCAGCCTGTGCCGTTTTCATCAATGCAGACGCCCGGATCGAACGGCGCAGGGCAATTCTCAAGGCCCGGCATATTCTGATAAACCAGCGGTTCGCCGAGAGGGTCAGACCACGGACCTACCGGGTCGGTGGAGGTAATAACTCCCACACCGCCGCCGGCGTTGGAGAAGTACAGATAGAAGTGCGTAAGACCGTCTTCCTCAACGCGGGAAGCAATTGACGGTGCCCATGAATTTGTTATCCACGGCGCTATTTTGTCGACCTCTATCCTGCCGTGATATATCCAGTTTACCATATCATCGGTGGAAAATACCACAAGCGATTTGATATGGGCGTAGTCGTTCTTTGTTCCCTCTTCCGACTGCTGTTGGTCGTTCGTGCCGTAAACGTAAAGCCTTCCGTCATATTCCACTGCGGTGGGATCGGCGCAGAATATACTCGGCGAAATGGGATTGGCGTTACGCTCGTTTTTGTAGACATTTCCGCTTACCTCGTCGATTATTATTCCGTTGTTAAGGCTGTCGATTATTGTTTCGTTGTCAGGTTTGTTGCTTGTTTCCGCTTTGCTCACACTGTCTACGCTGTCGGAAGAGCTTTCTGTCTGCACAGGTGAATCATTCGAGCCGTTCTGCTCGGAACAGCCGGAAACAAGCAACATAGCAGCTGTACAAATCAAAGCCGTTATCTTCTTGTTCATAGTTACTCCTTTCATTCAGCCTGCCATCTTTCAAGGCAGATGTCCTTGCCTGAAAATGCAAAATATACATTGTGAATTCCTGTTATTTTTGTGGGAAGAACCACAGAAATTTTATCAAATCCATCATTTGCGAGTTTGATCACTCCCAATGGTTCGGCATTCCTGTCATCAAGACGAATCTCGATAACGCCCGTGCCCTTTGCGGTAACGAGCAGCTTTTCTGTGCCATTGCCGAAATCCACGCCCTTTATGTAAGTCCATGCACCCTCTGCCAGCGACTTCACAGCCATTTTGCCGGTGGATATCTGTTCGTACCACATATCTGCGCAGGTGAACATCTCCGCACCGCTGTGAGCTTTATACGGGTCGAGCGGCTGAGTCTGCGCGACGCCTTCGCGTGTTGCCTTTGTGACGGGGAATTCCGTATCCGTGTAAGGCAGCAGATCCACGCACATACAGCGGAATCCTCCCTTTGTTTTCGTGCGCTCCTGAATGTGAAGTGTGTGGTGAAGAATGTACTTTGTTCCCTTATATTCGATAAGGTGGGTGTGATTGTTGCACCAGTCCATTCCGGAATCACCGGCGTTTAGGAAGAATCCGCCCTTGAACTGCCAGCTTTCCGGGTCAAGGGGAGTTTTGCTCGTCATACAGCCCATGCTGCATGTTCCCGGCGCCGGAATGTCCGTTCTGTTCCAGTTTTCTCTTGACTGCCAGTCCGTGCTGTATGTGTAGATAAAAGTTCCGTTTTCGTAGTTCAGCTCGCTTGCCTCGAAGAAATACGGAGCGTCTATCGGAACAAAATCGCTGTCAAACGAAAGCATATCCTTTCCCAACCGCACTATCTTAGGTATGTTTGTGTGCAGCGTATTACCGTCAGGTGGGGTACCTCCGCCGAACGCAAGCCAGCCTGTGCCGTTTTCGTCGATGCATACTCCCGGGTCAAAGGGCGCAGGACAGTTTTCAAGCCCCGGCATATTCTGATAGATTAGCGGCTTTCCGAGAGGGTCGCTCCACGGTCCGAGAGGGTGTTCCGCCGTAAGCACTCCTACACCGCAGCCGCTGTTCGAAAAGTAAAGGTAAAAATGAGTTTTTCCGTCCGCCTCAACTCTGGAAGTTACGGACGGCGCCCATGAATTCACTATCCAAGGCGCAATTTTTGCGACGTCTATGAAGCCATGGTATTCCCAGTTCACCATATCGTCAGTTGACAGCATAACGATGGATTTTATGTGAGCATAGCCGTTCTTTCCGTCATCGCCGACTGCCTCGTATTCCTGATGGTCGTTAGTGCCGTAAATATAAAGTCTGCCGTTGTACTCAACGCCTGTTGGGTCGGCGCAGAATACATTCGGAGAAATTGGATTAGCCGTATTTTCCAGCTTGTAGCAATTTTCGCTTATTTTCATTAGCATCACCTCATTGTTTTTTTGGCAACACCGCGCAAAAACCATTTATTGGATTTTGTACGTGCCTTGCTGACATTTTTTTTCGTCATATTGCACAATACACGCACAATCTTTGCCCGGTATTGCTTTTATTTTATTATACACATTGTAATGCAGAAATTCAACAGCATATATTCGTTTAATCCACTTTTTAGTCATAATATGCACTTTTGCTCTTGACTTTAGCGCGGAATTAAGCTATACTGTAAACGGGGTGATATTGTGCGCAGAAGAATAGCGGTTATTACCGCAAGAGCCGACGCGTCCGAACAGCGCGATATACTATATGGAATATTCGAAGCCGCATTCCGGGAAGACACCGATGTTGTAGTCTACTCAAACATATACAACCACTGGCAGGACGATAATCTGCTGAATTATGAGAACATAATTTACTCCCTGATTGAGCCGGATTTATTTGACGGCGTTATTGTCACAGCCGAGGCATTCCGGGATATAAAAATAATCAACGATACGATCGATAAAATAAGAGCTGCAAAAATCCCCGCCATTGTTATTGACGGGGAGTTGGATGGATTTAAGAGCGTTTATTCCGACGATGAAACCGACATGGAGAAAATGACGGAACATCTGATAACGGTTCACGGTTTCACGGACATCGACATACTGACGGGAAGCAGGGACAACGCCGCTTCGCAAAAGCGTCTGAACGGCTGCAAGCGCGCATTCGGAAAGCACGGAATAAGCTTTGATAATATCAGAGTGTATTACGGAAACTTCTGGAACGATTCAGGTGAGGAACTTGCCCGGCGGTATCTCAGCGGTGAAATTCCGCGACCTCAGGCGGTGATATGCACCAACGATTTCATGGCGTTCGGGCTGTGTGATGTTCTTTCAGAGGCAGGAGTGGATATTCCCGGCGAGTTGACAGTAACGGGCTACGACCTGACCGGCGGCGACCATACCGCAGGAAGGATATATCACTATCCGCTGCTGACGACTTACCGCAGAAATCGCCGTAAAATGGGACGGGACGCTGTGGATGCTATTCTCGGCGGCAGTCCTATTCAAGACAATTCCGACAGGTTCGTAAGCGGAAACACCTGCTCCTGCGGCGTCTGCCGTTTGCATCTTTTAGATGAGCTTGTTGCGGAAAAGATAGACCAGTATCACACCATTATGAGCACCGTGGCACAGTTTTCCGGCAGGCTTACCACATCGCGTACTCTTGAGGAATACACCGGAGCAGTAAGCGAGTTTTTCTACCTGCTACACGGCGCTGACAGGCTGTTTCTGTGCCTTGACAGCGCATGGAACAGTGAACGTTTCAACGGTGGTGAGTTCCTGTGCTGTGCGATAGGTAACGATTATTCAGAACCTCCGATAAAGTTCAGCAGTGGCGAAACTCCCGTGCCGTTCATTACGGAGCACGATTCCCCTGCGATTTTCTATGTGAATCCCGTGTGCTTTCAGACAAGGCTTTACGGGTATACGGTGCTGGAATACAACCGCCCGGCGAGCTATGATTTCAGCTTCCGCGACTGGAACAAGACTGTTGCGGATACGCTGGAATTTCTGCGAATGAAGAATGATATCCACTATCTCACGCAATGCCAGAGGCAATCCGCACTGTATGATTCGCTGACGGGGTTCTACAATCTTCGTGAATTTGAAAGCATTGTGGAGGAAGCCGGGCATAACTTCTGCATTCAGGCGGTAAGGCTTAGTTTCCCGGACGGCGGAGAATACCTGTTTGGCGAAAACCACCACAGCGATATAATCGCAGAAACAGCGTCAGCAATAAAACGTGTATGCACTCAGCATGAAATATGCTGCCGGACCGATGACAACACATTTCTTATCCTGTTCAAAAGGGAAAACGGAATGTTTCCTGAGAAACTGAAAATATCGCTCCACAACGAGGTTTATTCACGGCACGATGAACGGCAGGTTATTATCACATACCACGGTTCCGATAACACGCTGGTCGAAGAACTGCGCTCAGCCGTATCGCTGGATGCAGAGCACGATGTCGGTCTGATAAGCGAACGAAGAAAACTTCCGCATTATAACGAGCTTGCTGACATAAGGGACAGGATAATTTCAATGCCTAATAAGATGCCTAAGCTTTCGGAAGTCAGCAGAAAAATGTGCGTCAGCGAGGGGCATTTCCGTTTGATTTACCGGCAGTGCTTTGATGTAAGTTACAACCGCGACTGCATAAATTCAAGGGTAATGAAAGCCTGCTATTTACTGTATTCTACTGCCATGAGCATCTATGCGACAGCAGTAAGCTGCGGTTACGATGATGAAAAATTCTTCTCACGGCAGTTCAGGCAGGTGACCGGATTTTCTCCGGCAGAATACAGAAAAAAGATACTGCAGTGACGACAAGAATATTGTGATGATCAATAAACGACAGACCGAGGCGCTGTAAAAAAATAAGACTGCCATCTCAAAAAACGAGCTTCAGGAAAAGCTTTTTTCACAGGTGGTAGAGTAACTCACAGCAAAAGAAATGATCCTAAAAAAGGGAACAATAGTAGATTCAATGATAATAGCAGCGCCGACTTCCACAAAAAACAAGGAACGCAAACGCAGCTCTGACGCACATCAGACGCACAAGGGGAACATATGGTATTTCGGCTTTTAGCGCACGGACTAAACGTTCCTTTTGTTCCTCATTTAAAAACCGAATATCAACGGCTTCCGGCATAACAATACCGTTATGTCACATTTATCCGCTCCTCTGAACTTTAGCTTTGCGTATTTACGAATTCGGACATAATAAAAGGGCTGCTGCGGCAACCCTCAGAATGTTGAAAAAGTCAAGCAGAAACACTTGTTTTTCATTACTGCACGAATTGATTAATTTGTGCCTTTCGCAATTTCTCCATCCGAAAGCTCGATGACACGCTTACAGCGAGCGGCAATGTCTTTGTCGTGGGTTACGATTATGACGGTTTTTCCCGACATATTGAGGCGTTCGAAAATCTGCATTATTTCATCTGCGGTCATGCTGTCAAGTGCGCCTGTCGGTTCATCGGCAAGGATTATCTGTGGTTCGTTTACCACCGCTCTTGCTATGGCTACTCTTTGCTTCTGACCGCCGGACAGTTTGTAGGCAGGCGTGTTTGTTTTATCGGACAGTCCGACGCTTTTTAATACATCGTTTATCGCCTTTTCCTTATTGATGGGCTTATCTGTGTATATAAGAGGGATATTTATATTCTGCTTTACCGTGTACTTTTCGACAAGGGCAAAATCCTGCATTACAAAGCCTATATGACTGTTTCTGAGCTTTGCTTTTTCACGCTCCGGTATGGAAGAAACTTTTTTGCCGTCAATATAATAATCGCCGTCCGTTTGCTTGTCGAGAAGTCCGAGAATATTAAGAAGCGTTGATTTTCCGCTTCCGCTTTTTCCGATTATTGCGACAAGATCGCCCTTGTTTACTTCAAAGCTGATATTTTTCAATGCTTGAACCTGTGTGTCACCGTCACGGAAAGTCTTTGATATGTTGTCGAGTCTGATCATTTACTTTTCCTCCTTTATCTGCATTATAAGCGGTTTTCTCTTAATGCTCACCATAACGGGCAAAATGGCTATCACTGCCGTTGCAATGCCTGTCAGCATAAAAACAAGTGTTGTACGGAGTGACATAAATATAAGAGATGAACCAACAACGCCGACAAGGTTTATAATCAGCACTTCGGCGCTTATCCTGAGCAGGATATCCGACTGTGAAGCGCCGCAAATCATGTGTATGAGCAGTTCACGGATATTTTTTCTGACATAGAGCAGGGTTGACTGTATCATTGAAAATACCGCAAGAATAATGATTATTGATGATATGACGATGAGCGAAATATCGGCTTTTGCAGAAACAAGGTCAATAAGCTGCCTTGTTTCATCGGCAGATATGAAGTTATATGTATTCATGCCGTTTTCTGCGGCGTAATCATTTATTGCGGCAAGGTCGGATTTATCATCGGCATAGATAAGTGAGGTGGGGTAATCAATGCCTTGTGCTTTCATGCTTTCAATGCTCATGACAGGTATAAATACATCGTCGTCGGCGGAAATGATAGAGCTTTTGTCGCCTTTCAAAAAGGTTGTTTTCATGCCGCTTTTCAGTATACCGACTACCTCATATTTATCAAGGTACAAGTCGCCGATGTTATAGTCGTTTTCAAAGTCACTGCCGAGAACTACGGGCGGATTATCTGACAGATATTTGCCGTATTCTGTATTTTGGAACAGCCGTCCTTTACTTACTTCAAAGCCGAATATATCAAAGTAATGCTCTGTAATTACCGTCAGAGAATAGTCTGTGCCGTCTTTTTCTTCACAGAATTCGGAACGCCCCTCGGTTTTATAGTTTTCGGCTATGTAATAGCTGAGGTTTCTTTCCTTTTCTATGTCGTCATAATCAACCACTATTCCGCCGTCGGTGTAAATATCGGTGCTTGACGGGCTGTAGCAGTTTTTGGGAAAATCAAAGCCGTCAAGGGCATTCACAGTTACAGTTTTATATGCGGTGATACTGCAAAGATTGCCTATAACAAAGAATGCTACTATCATCTGGAATGTAAGAAGCAGGCAGGAAAGCAGGTTCGATTTTATATCGAAAAGAATTATTTTTATAAGTTGCTTGTTCATAACACTCTCCTTAACGAAATGACCTGTTCGTGCGAATACTTGTCACTCAGACTGTAGGAAATTATACCGCCGATAAGAAGGATGAACGCTACGGATATAAGTCCTGCGGAAATTCTGATATTGCCGAGATAATAAGAAACGGCAGGAATAAGAGTAAGGAGCAGTGTGACAATAAAGCCGATAAGTATGCCGACTGCGGAGATCATAAGGAAATTTATGAATATCATTTTTTTAATGTCCGCATCATCTGCACCGCATATACGGCGAGCCATTATTTCGGAGCACTTGGAGTTTATCCATGACCATGTGAACACGCCCGAATTCATAAGAATAAGCAGACCGATAAGCAATATCGCAATGATGATAACTATATTGCCTGATGTAAAGAGATTGCCTTTTCCCGCTATCTTGGATATATCATCGGTTCTGATATTGGTATCGGGATTTTTCCCGGTTATATCTGATTTTATGCTTTCGGTGACTGAGGGCGTTTTATCTTTGTTGTCAATTATAAGTGTCAGTCCCGAAAACCGCACCGTGCTGCCGCTGAGCTTATCAGACTGCAATATGAAATCGCTGTCTTTACCTCCGTATATGTTGATACTGCTGACGGTGTAATTCTGTCCGATGAAGTTTATCGTTTTTCTTCCGTTTATCGTCATACAGTACGGCTCAAGTTCGGGCTTTATCACGGCGGTCGGTGCGCTGTTTTCAGAAGATGTTTTTTCGTAGTCAAACAGGGCGTAGCCGGAATTGTATTTGGTTACGAGTTTTATTGCACCGACAGCTTTATACTTTGACAGTATATCGCCTAAATCGCTGTAGGTAAGGGCGCTTTCAGAGTTGTTGTCCTGATTAACTGTTATTATTTCCGCATTATCCGAAAGCCTGCCTGCGACGCCTGAGCTTACTGAATTTAAAAACATGGAAATGAGAAAAGCGCAAAGAAAATACGTTACGGCAAAGAATGTTATCATCATGCCGCTTTTGTTGAATAATTGTCTGATATTATCACCCCATAATTCAAATCTTGTATGCTTTTATCAACTTATAATGCGGAAGAGTGTCTAGCAAATTTTGATATTTTTATTATATATGATTTATTTAGATTTTTCAATAGAATTTTTGAAATATATTACATTTTGTCGGTTTGCAATAGAGATGTAAAAGAGCGGCAGAAAAGCCAAACCTGTGTGTTACAGTTAAGTTAAGAAAAAGCAACAGGACACAAAGCAAACCCTTTATGAATGCGGTAATACAAAGCACCCGCCGCCGTCAAGCGATAACAGAATATCCGCAATCGCATCACGGTAAGGAATATAAAGTTTTTGATTATTCTTAAAAAAACAAAATCCGCAGGACTTGCTCATTTAAAGCTGAGCAGTCCTGCGGTTATGTTATTTCGTTCTTTTAAAACGGTCGGTTGCTTTAGCGTCACTGCCTGATTACAAGCACTCTCAGCCTTGTCCGTAATAGGCATTTGCACCGTGCTTGCGCAGATAATGCTTGTCAAGAAGCTCCTGCTGCATTCTTCCTGCAGTGGGTGCGATAGTGAGTGCGTGGTAATTCATAAATGCGACTTCCTCAAGCACTACGGAATTATGTACCGCCTCGTGTGCGTCTTTGCCCCAGGTGAACGGACCGTGACTTTTGACAAGCACCGCAGGGATAGTCATAGGATCGATGTTGTTGAATGTTTCAATTATGACCTTTCCTGTTTCCTTTTCGTACTCGCCGTGAATCTCCTCGGGAGTCATGGCACGGGTGCAGGGTATCTCGCCATAAAAGTAGTCGCCCTGTGTTGTGCCCATTGGCTGAATGCCTGCACCTGCCTGAGCGAACGAAGTAGCCCAGCGGCTGTGGGTATGCACGACACCTCCGATAGCTGAGAAGGAACGATATAGCTCGAGATGAGTAGGCGTGTCACTGGACGGCTTCCACTTGCCTTCGGCTGTTTTTCCTGTTGCAAGTTCGACTACCACCATATCCTCGGCTGTCATTTCCTCATACGGTACGCCGGAGGGTTTTATCACCATCATTCCGCTCTCACGGTCAATTGCGGAAACATTTCCCCAGGTGAACGTTACAAGGTTGTATTTCGGGAGCAGAAGATTGGCTTCAAGCACCTCCTGCTTTAATTTCTCTAACATATTGCGTCCTTTCTTACTTTGCCGCTGCGTATTGTGCCGCAAGTCCTCGTTTGTAGTTTTCCATAAATTCTGCAAAACCCTCAGCACCGTTCTTTTCGGGCTGAAGCGTGGTGGATTCCATACCGACGAATACCTCGCTGTCAAGGAATTCCGACAGTGATTTTCCGCCGCCGCATACAGTATATGCCGCAAGCAGAGCCATTCCCCATGCGCCGCCCTCTCCGGCGGTCTTCATAACGGAAACGGCACAACCCAGCCCGTCGGCAAGGAACTGCTGTGCAACTCCTTTTGTCTTGAACAGACCGCCGTGTCCTGTTATTTTTTCAACGGAAACCTGCTCCTTTTCAAAAAGTATATCCATTCCGAGCTTCAGTGCCGCCATAGTAGAGTATATTTCCGCACGGAACAGATTTGCAAGATTGAATTTTCCGTCGGGAGTGCGGAAATACATCGGTCTTCCGTTTTCCGCTCCTGCAACAGGCTCGCCTGAAAGGAAATTATACACAACGGTGTTGCCGCAGTCGGGGTCGCCCGTCAGTGCGTGATAATACAGCATATCATAAAGTGCGGGCTTTGCGATAGGGTGACCGCTGAGCTGTGCAAATTCACCGAATATCTTCACCCATGCGTCAAGCTCCGAGGAGCAGTTGTTGCAATGCACCATAGCAACGGGAGCGCCGCAGGGAGTAGTCACTACGTCAATTTCCGGGTAGTAGCCCTTAAGCGGCTTGTCGAGAACAAGCATAGCGAATATCGAGGTGCCTGCCGATACGTTTCCGGTTCGGGGAAGCACACTGTCGGTCGCTGTCATTCCCGTACCTGCGTCACCTTCGGGAGGGCATAAGGGAACTCCCGGCTGCAGTGTACCTGTCGGGTCGAGCAGCTTAGCGCCGTCGGCGGTCAGAAACGCCTCCTTTGCGCCTGCGTTAAGCACTGAAGGGAGAACTTCCGTCAGCTTTACTGAGAAACCTTTTGCCGAAAGCACCCCATCAACCTTTTTGATGTAGTCTGTGTTGTAACCGGTGCTGTCCACAGGGAAGATGCCGGACGCTTCGCCGATGCCGACCTGTCGCTTTCCGGTAAGACGGTAGTGGATATAGCCTGCAAGCGTATTGATATGAGCAATATGTCTGACGTGTTCCTCGCCGTTCAGTATTGCCTGATAGAGATGAGCTATGCTCCAACGCTGTGGAATGTTGAAGCTAAGAAGCTCTGACAGCTCGGATGCCGCCTGCTCTGTGATAGTGTTACGCCATGTGCGGAACGGAACGAGTAAGTTATCGTCCTTGTCAAATGCCATATAACCGTGCATCATTCCGGAAATACCAATTGCGCCGTAGGTAGTCGGAGTTACTCCGAACTTCTGCCGTATGTCCTCTGTAAGTGCCGCATAACAGTGCTGTAAACCTGTTGTGATGTCATCAAGGGAATAAGTCCACACGCCGTTTTCATAGCGGTTCTGCCACTCGTGACTGCCCGAAGCAATCGGGGCGAATGTGTCGTCTATAAGCACTGCCTTTATTCTGGTGGAACCGAATTCGATTCCGAGATATGTCTTTGCGTTTTGTATCTTCTCTTGTATTGTCATATTATCACCTCTTGAGAGCCGCAGTAGTGTCAAGCAATTCAAGCTGCTGCTCAAAACTGTTTATGTCGGTCTTGTCATCAATCATAACAAGCTCCGTGTTCGTCATCTTTGCAAACAGACATATATCTTCTGCTGTAAATTTAAAAGACAAGTTATAGATAAATCTGTTACAAATTTAAGTTTTGTCTGTATTGCTTTTTTATTGTAACACAAAAGATAAGTAAATGCAATGTATAAATTGAACATTTTTGCCGGAACGATTTGTGCATTTGTCACAAAACAGATGTTTATGACTTACAAATATCGTGCTGAGCAAAAACTGCTTGACAAACAACGGACAAAGTTGTATTATATATGTGAACAAATTTGTATTCTTTTGTACGAACTTGTGCTTTGCATAGAGGTGATAATTATGACTAAATATGAAGCTGTTGCACAGGCAATTAAAACCGATATTGAAAACGGTTTGTATAAAGAGGGACAGCCGATTCCTACCGAGGAGATGCTGACAGCTCAGTATGATGTGAGCCGTCAGACGATACGCAAGGCGTTGTCGCTTCTTGTAGAGGACAATCTTATAATAAAGCGTCAGGGGAGCGGCTCGGTGGTACGGCCGAAGCGGCTTAATCCGAGGACAGGAAAGATAGCTGTGGTTGCAACATACATCAGCGACTATATTTTCCCGAGTCAGCTGCGGGCAGTGAATGATGTATTATCCGAAAACAAGTATACCGCTGTTCTTTCTGCGACACGCAACTGTGTTTGCAACGAGCGTGCGATACTTGAAGAAATACTCAAGAATCCCGTTGACGGAATACTGATAGAGGGTACAAAATCGGCTATGCCGAATCCTAATTTCGATTTGTACGAAAAACTGATAGAAATGGATATACCTGTAGTATTTTTCAACGGATATTACCCGTCGCTCAGCGGCACATTTTCTGTATGTGCGGATAATCAGGCAGGCGGTGCGGAGCTTGTAAGGCATCTTATTGAACGTGGTCACACAAAAATCGCAGGCTTTTTCAAAAGCGATGACATTCAAGGTCATCAGCGGTATTCAGGCTTTATTTCGGAGCTGTTTCGCAACGGTCTGATAATCCCCGATGAGAATGTGTTCTGGTACATTACCGAAACGAAGGAGGATCTTTTCAATAATCCTCAGGAGGTATTAAATCGGCTTGGCGATAATACGGCGGTCGTATGCTATAACGATGAGGTGGCATTCGGACTTATTAAGTGCCTGCTTTCTGCCGGCAGACGTGTTCCTGAGGACGTTGCCGTAGTCAGCTTTGACAACAGTAATCTTAGCCGGATCTCTCCGGTCACGATAACATCGCTTTCCTATGAGGACAGAAACATAGGCAGAATTGCGGCTCAGAAGCTCGTTGATATTCTGAACGGCAAGGAGGTTACGTCCGAGGTGTTGCCGTGGACTTTTATTCAGAAAGAAAGCTCATAAATATGAAGGGATGTTTTATCAGAGTATCTTCAGACCGCAAAACAGGAGGCTTTATAGCTAAGACTTTAAAGCTGCATAGGGCAGTATAAGAATTTGATTTTTTAAACCGCATTGTTGTGCGGTTTCATCGTGTCGAAAAAGTATTTTCCGACACGATGCAGCCGTTGATAAACAAGCGCAGACAAGGAAACCGCTCCGACAGGCGTACAAAGGTACGTTGAGGAGCGGTTGACGCTGTAAGCAAAAATGCTTTCACACAGCCATTTTTACAGCTGTGTGAAATTCTTTTTATTTATCAGATTTTTAGTTTGAGCCGATTTACTTTTCTGCATTTTTGCGGTGCGTGGGTTTATCGACAGCCTGAAACCGCATTGTTGTGCGGTTTGTTTTTTACTGACCGTTTTTTGACTGTTTTGTTTCAAAAATTTTGTTGAGTAAGCTTGAAGGCGGCGGTTAATAATCATGCTGAGATCTCGAACGCAAAAGAAAACACCGATACACAGAATAACGGTGTGAAATATTCGTTAAAAGAGTATACTGAGCATCAAAAAGAAAACTGGAAGGACAGTAAGCAAATAATAGTCTACGAAAATGAAAATCAGTTGCGTAACTTTATTCAAAAGTCACTGGATGGTGAGTATTTATCTGTAAAGAAAAAAATGTATTTTGGTGCAATAAGTACCGATTTAGCTGAAAGAATTTTTAATGAGACAGGAGTGGATGCAGAAAACTATAATATTACTATCAGCTCGAACGAAATCAGAAAAATACTATTAAATTCGCACGGAGATGAAAAAAAGAAAACCTTAGAGGACAGCGAGCTATTACTGAAGATGATATATTAGCTATTCCGAAAATTATTGAAGAAGCAGATTTCATTGAGTTAGACAGGGAAAAATATGATGGGAAACCGATAATTCGATTTATCAAAACAATTAACGGAAAAGCAACTGTTGTATCTTATGTTTCTCAGAAGAAACACGATTTAGGTGTGCAAACGATGTATTCGAGTATAAAAAAAGATAGCCTTGTTACTGCGGCGAATGCCAAAGCCCTCACGGAAACGTCCGAAACGACAAGTAATACAGCTATCTTTAACACCACTATATCACAAAGTGATTCGGATGTCAATAGCAGTCTACGCACAAAAGGGGAAAATAATACTAAATTTTCTCTCCCCGAAACCGACAGATATGTCAAAAATATTAATGATATTTACGGATACAAAATAAAACAAGGTATCAAAGTAAACGAAGATTTATTAGAATTATTGAGCATTTATGACAAAAATGCAAAGGTTGATACAAATGGTAATGTGACAGTATACCACAGAACAAACGCAGATGCCGCTGACTTTCTCGGTAAAGCCTGACAGCATATACCGTATATGGTTCGGATTTGCCGAATACAGCGGTGATGAAATAACGCCGCCCGAAATTACGCCAATCGTTCGTAAAGGCTTTACGGTTATTGAATGGGGAGGCGCTGTTCTGGATTGAGCCAATGCCGTGAATAAAATTGAGCCGTTGCACTTTATTTGTGCAACGGCTCGTTTTGGTGTCTGTATGCTTATTTGTCTTCTTTGCCGAAATTGGACGATAATGCGCTGAGAGGAAACGGCGGATTTGCAAGCGGTTTGCAGGCAAGCGATAACAGCAGATATTCGTTATCGTCTGCGGCAATCCTGTTTATTTTAAGCTCACCGCATTTCTTACAGCGGTGTATCAGCGCCCATTCACCGTCGGGACGGACATAAATGCTGATAGGCTCCATTATCCCTCCGCAATCGGCTGAGCGGTCGCCGGGTATGTTGTCAAGATGTATGCTTGATAAGCAGTGAGGGCAGTGATTACGGTTGTTTGTTCCGCAATCCCTGACCGTAATGAATTTTCCGCAGGCTTTGCAGTTAAAGCCCTCGTCCTGCGTTCCGTCATCGGCTACTACAGTGTGATATTCGGTTTCTTTATGTATATTCTTTACGGGTTCGTCTGTACGTCTGCGTCTGTTCATATTTCCGTCCTTTTCAGATTATTAAAAACGGCAGGTGTATTTCAACCTGCCGCAGTTAAATTAAATTATACGGGCATTACCTTGTTAGCTTTATCAGCGTGTTCAGCGTCAATGCCAAGCTGTTTGTCCTTACGCTTTTCAAAGAACTTTTCAGCTACCTGACCGAACATAGCGTAGCTTAATACGTCCTCGTCCTGCTGTGACCACTTAGCACATTCAGCCTTCAGCTTTTCAAGCTCAGGCTCGATAAGGTCTGCGGGACGGCAGTCGATAGGCTGTTCGTCACCGAGAATCTTCTTTCTGAACTCGGGATCGATGGGAGCGGGTGTCTTACCGTAGCTGCCCTTTACAAGACCCTTGAATTCCTTTGTTACAGTCTTGTAACGCTCACCGAGAATTACATTGAATACAGCCTGTGTACCAACAATCTGTGATGTAGGTGTAACAAGGGGAGGGAAGCCTGCGTCGGCTCTTACACGGGGAACTTCCTTAAGAACCTCCTCGAACTTGTCAGACTTGCCTGCCTGCTTAAGCTGAGAAAGGAGGTTTGAAAGCATACCGCCGGGAACCTGATATATAAGAGCGTTAGCGTCAACTGCAAGGAGCTTGGGGTCAAGCAGACCGCTGTCGATGTACTTCTTGCGGAGCTTCATAAAGTATTCTCTTATCTCTGTGAGGAGCTTTAAGTCAAGTCCTGTATCATACTCTGTACCCTGTAATGCGGCAACCATTGACTCTGTGGGAGCGTGCGATGTGCCGAGTGCTAAGGGTGACATTGCTGTGTCGATAACGTCAACGCCCGATTCGATACCCTTTAACAGACACATTGAAGCAAGTCCTGATGTGTAGTGTGTGTGAAGCTGGATCGGGATATTAACAGCACTCTTGAGCGCCTTTACAAGTCTTTCTGTTTCATAAGGAGTAAGCAGAGCCGCCATATCCTTGATGCAGATAGAATCAGCGCCTGCTTCTTCAATTCTCTTTGCGTAGTCGATGTAATACTGTTCTGTAAATACTTCACCGAGTGTGTAAGAGATAGCTATCTGAGCGTGTGCGCCCTCCTTCTTTGCAGCCTTAACGGCTGTTTCGAGGTTTCTTATATCGTTGAGCGCATCGAAAATTCTGATTATATCAATACCGTTTGCTACAGACTTCTGAACGAAATATTCCAGTACATCGTCAGCATAGTGACGGTAACCGAGCATATTCTGTCCTCTGAAAAGCATCTGTAACTTTGTGTGAGGCATTTCACGTCTTAATATACGCAGTCTGTCCCAGGGGTCTTCGTTCAAGAAACGTAAGCATGCGTCAAATGTAGCACCGCCCCAGCATTCAACCGAATGATAGCCTACCTTGTCCATTGTGGAAAGGATAGGGAGCATTTCCTCTGTAGTCATTCTGGTTGCGATAAGCGACTGATGAGCGTCACGCAGTACGGTTTCGGTAATTCCTACTTTTGCCATAACCTTTATTATTCCTTTCAATCAAGAGTTACGCATTGATTGTTGCAATCAGTGTGCCTGTTTCAACAGACTGACCCTTTGTAACATTGATGCTTGCAATTGTACCGTCACAGCTTGCTACAACGTCGTTTTCCATCTTCATAGCTTCGAGAACTGCGATTACTGTACCGTTTGTAACCTTAGCGCCTACTGCGAGCTTAACGTCTACGATAGTACCGGGCATAGGAGCGTTAATCTTAACGCCGCCCTGTGCGCCTGCGGGAGCAGCGGGAGCTGCTGCCTTCTTGGGAGCGGGAGCTGCTGCGGGTGCGGCAACAGGTGCTGCACTGCCGTCTGTTTCTTCAACGGTTACATCATAAGCGGTACCGTTTACTGTGATATTGTATCTTTTCATAACAAAAATCCTTTCTTATGTCGATTAATATACGAAGTTAACGTGCTTTTTAGCAGGAGTAACAACTCTCTTTGAAGATGTTGCTTCAATTGCAGATGTCAGTGCGGATTTAGTATCCTCGGCTGTGATAACTCTGTCAACGTAGCCGTTAGCTGCAGCTGTGAATGCGTCTGCTTCGTTGTCTGCATATTCCTGAGCCTGCTTTGCATTGTCTTCCGAAACACCGTTTAAGAATACAACTGCCGCTTCGGGAGTTGTGGGAGCGATAACCGCACCTTCCCATGCGAATGTGAAGTCGCTTCCTGCCGCTGTGCTTGCGAGTGCAACATAAGCACTGCCGTAAGCCTTGCCTGTTACAACTGCAATCTTTGCTGTTGTAGCGGAAGCGTATGCCTGTGCGAGCTTTGCACTGTCACGGATGCTTCCTGCAAGCTCAGCCGCACTTGACTTCTCAAAGCCTTCGCTGTCAACGAATGTAACAACGGGGATTGAATAAGCGTCACAAAGAGTAACGAAACGTGCAATCTTTGCACTGTCGTCTGCTGTCAGCTTTGCACCGTTGTTTGTAGCAACAAAGCCTGCTGTTCTCCAGTTAAGGCTTCCTATTGCGGTAACCGCAGATGTACCGAACTGTTTGTAAAGCTCAATAACGCTTTCCTTGTCGGCTACCGAGTTGATAAGCTCGATGCCTTTGAGATCAGCCGATACAGCCGCATCGTTTTCCATATAATAATCGTTTCCTGCTGTTTCAAGATTGTTCGCAGGGAGAACGGATAATAACTGCTTAGCCTTAGCTATAGCTTCATCGCTGTCCTTTGCAAGAATAGCCGCTACACCTGACTTTGCGGCATTCTCGGCTGTACCTGCACCTGCCGTCTTATCATCGGCTGTAAAAGGTGCTGTCATGAACAGCTCTGATTTTTCTGTCATAATGACCACATCAGCCATACAAGCTATCATAGCGGCTGTGCCTGCGCAAAGACCGTCTACTACAGCTATCTGGGGAACAGCACCCGAAAGTGCCGCACTCATCTTGGCTATCTCACCGTATGCACCGAGTGTCTTCATACCTTCCTTGATATCTCCGCCCTTTGAGTCAAAGATACCGATAACAGGAGCACCGTTTTTAAGCGCCAGCTCGTAAACCTTCTTGATTTTGAGAGCTGCCGCAGTGTTTACCGCACCTGCGTTAACGCTTGTGTCCTGAGCGTACGCATATACGACTGCTCCGTCAACATATCCGTAACCGCTTACAACGCCTGTCTTTTCACCGTTTGCTCCGACAAATTTGCCAAGCTCGACAAAGCTGTCCTCGTCAAACAGAGAGATGAGCTTGTTTGCAGCTTCGCTTGCGGCTGTCTGCTCCATTTCAGCAATTGTTTTCTTCATTGCCAGAATTCCTCCGTTCTCGCTTTTCTGTGAAGCGGTAAGCTGCTGAAAATAAGAGCCGACCGCTGTGTATAATTATGCCTTTGGGCACATCATATTCAAGTATAATTATAACTCATTTCATCTTTAATAACAAGCGAAATTCGCTATTTTTTGCAACTTTTATGAGATGTGAAAAAATTATCAATGTCAGAGATGTGATTATCGTTGTTTTGCACAAAACCACGTTTTAAAAGTTCATTCCATACCGTTTCGGATTGCATATTTACGGTACACTTATTTATAAAGTGATTAAAAGCGTAGTTCATAGCGGTTCTCATAAGCCCGTCAACAAGCATTATGTACTGCGTTTCAAGCTTTTCCACAAACAATGTTTCGCCGTCTGTTGTGCAGACGACCGAGCCTACAGGCGTATCGCCGTCCTTCGCCTCGAACACCAGCTTGTCGGTAATAATGTTGTTTTTAAGTATCGTAATCATTTTTTACCCGTTCTTTTGGTCGATTTGTCGCTTGAAACCAGTGCTTTCAGTCCCTTTAACTCTTCTGCGGTAAGGTCTGCCCATTCGCCCGGCTTCAGCATACCGAGTTTTATATTTCCGACAGCGTTTCTTTTAAGACGCACTATCTGTAATTTTACAGCCTCGCACATTTTTCTTATCTGTCTGTTCTTGCCCTCGGCAATCGTGAATTCAAGAACAGTCCTGTTTTCTTCTTCGGCAAGTACCGCAACGGTGCAGGGAAGTGTAACGCCCGTGTCAATCTTAACACCTGAAGCAAGCGTTGTCAGCTTGTCATCTGTTACCTCGCCCCTTACGGTTACACGGTAGCGCTTCTTTATATGACGTGACGGGTGCATTACGGCATTTGCAAGCGCACCGTCGTTTGTGAGTATCAGAAGTCCCTCAGAATCCTTGTCAAGTCTGCCTACGGGATAAACACGCTCGTCAATATCGTCGAGAAGGTCGGTAACTATCTTTCTGCCGTGCGTATCCGCCATAGTGGTCACATAGTCTCTCGGTTTATACAGCTTTATGTATCTCAGCTGAGTGCCTAAGGAAGCTATCTTTTCGCCGTTTACCGTTACAATATCGTTCTTGGGATCGGCCTTGTCACCGAGAGAAACCGGTCTGCCGTTTACCTTTACACAGCCTTGTTCGATATATTCCTCGGCTTTTCTGCGTGAGCAGTAGCCGCTGTCTGCTATTATTTTCTGTAATCTCACTTTTTCCATTGTTCCGTATTCCTTTCAAATTCCGTATCCATACAGTATCAGCGTGTCAGCAGTCCTGCAATGAATTTATATATCACGGTAAAAAAATCCGTTTTACGTTCTTTTTGTACACAGCTTTCAGCCGTTTGGAGCGGCGCTGTTGCTATTGTATTTCCGTTTAGCAGGTAATGTATTTCGCCGACCTTTTCGCCTGCGGCAAGTCCTGCGTAAATAAATTTCGGCATATATATTTCTGCTGTTATTTTGTCTTTCTGTTCGTTGCACAGCGGCAGTTTTACGGTACCGCATTCAACACTGACCGTTTCCTTTTCTGAGCCGACAACGGATAAGGAAAGAGCTGATGAGTCGTACTTCATTTCGCAAAGCGTCACTTTTTCGAAGCCGTAGTCCAGCATTTTTGCGTGGTCGCTCCAGTCGTTCGGCGCATTAAGCGTTACCGCTATAAGCCTTACGCCGTCACGCTCGGCACAGCTTACAAGAGTTCTTCTTGCACTGTCGGTAAATCCTGTCTTAACTCCGATACAGCCGTCATAGCTTGTGAGCAGTTTGTTCGAGTTAACGAGTATGCGGTCGCTTTTGGGATTGCCGAAAGAAACCTTTGCTTTTGGCAATCCGCATATTTTTGCAAAGTCTTTATTGTTCATCGCCTCCCGTGTAAGCAAGGCGAGATCATAGGCACAGGAATACTGACCGTCTGCGTCAAGTCCCGACGGGGTGACAAAGTTCGTGTCGGTCATACCGATTTCTTCGGCTCTTTTATTCATCAGCACGGCAAACGCCGATTTGCTGCCCGATATATTTACCGCCGCCGCATTTGCCGCATCATTTCCCGAAGGCAAAAGCATACCGTAGCATAAAGCTCTGCGTGTTACAATATCGCCTTCCCGAAGTCCCATTGAGGTTCCTTCGACCTTTATGGCGGTCGGGTCTACCTCGAATTCCTTGTCGGGTTCTCCTGCCTCAAGGGTCAACAGAGCAGTCATTATCTTGGTCGTGCTTGCTATCTGTCTGTGTTCTTTTTCGTTTTTAGAAAAAAGCACAGTTCCCGTATCCGCCTCAATAAGAATAGCACTGACAGCCGATACTCCGATTCCGCTTTTATCGGTATTTTCAAGATAACACAGCTTTTTTGCGCTCTCGGCATAAACTGTCACAGTCGCAGTAACGGCAAAAATCACGGCAGCTGCGACAGATAGAATTTTTCTTTGCATAACGTTGTCCTTTCCGCATAGTTTTGGTATATCTTATGCGAAAAGGACAGATGTTATTGCTTATTCTTCTGTTTTTTCTTCAGATTCTTCGTCATCCTTAGAGAAGATAGCCTTGATCTTGGAAATAAGGTCGGGTACGCCGCTGATTATACCGTCAATAGCACTGTTGCCGGTTGCACCAAGCTCAAGCATTTTAACGTCGCCGTCACGCTGTACTACGATAAAAGCCTGCGGATTTATCGTGATGCCTGCGCCGCTTCCGCCCGCAAATACTTCCTTGGGAGCTTTTGTGGGCAGGTCTGAGCCGCCTGCGACAAAGCCGAAGCTGACTTTCGAAACGGGAATGATTATTGTTCCGTCGGGAGAGGTGATAGGGTCGCCTATTATAGTGTTAACGTCAACAAGCTCTCTTATCTTCTCCATAGAAGTTCCCATAAGTCCGTTGATTGGATGCTGTTCTGCCATTTTGATTTCCTTTCCGAAAGCTCACGCTTTCTCTGCTTTTGGCTTTGTATTGCGTTCAGCCGTTGCAGTTTTATTTGCATTCTTTGAATTTATCTTCAAATATAATTTTGCTGTTCTGAATAAAAACCACAAGACACAGCCTATGGCCGTTCCGAGCCTCAGTTTCACTTTGCATGAAAGCTCGTACTCCGTTTTGCCCGATGTAAAGTCTGCGGTAATATCTATCTTTTTCACATTCAGCTTAACGGTATTGTAAAGCACCGCTAAAGCTGTGTGTACAAGCCAGTTTATTTTTCCGTAGTTCATCGCCGCCTGCGCCGCATCTTCTCCGCTTGCCGTTATAAACAGATAAAAGTTACTTACACGGATATGGCTTATAAGCCTCTTTATCGGTTTTGAAGCCGATAAGATGAGCTGTTTTACAAATTCAATCGTTTCGCTGATGTCGCCGCTCAGACCGAGCTTTGATAAAAGACCGTTGTTGCCGTTGTTATCTGCTTTTTTTCCGACTTTATGCGTTTTTTTGCTTTCTTTGGATATATCACTGCTGCCGTTTGCTTTATCGGCAGTGCTTTCGGTATTCTGCACCGGTTTTTCGTTATCCGCAGAAATGTTATTGCTTTTATCGTCCGGCGATTTCTTTTGTTTTTCCTTGCTTTTCTTTTGCTTTTTATGTTTTTCGTCTTCGGGAGAAACAGAGAATATTGTTATGCCTGCGTATCTGATTTTTATTCTCGTTTCATCGTTCAGATGTACGTTGACTGTTACCGACAGCATGAGAGCAAGTACGATGATGAGCAATATATCAATGAAAATAAGCCAGCCCATAAGCCCTCCGTTTCGGTTTAGTGTGCGGACGGTACTCCGATAAGAGTATCCGCAGGAGTAATCGGATTATTCCTCAAAGCTGTCATCCGGAATAAAATCGCCGTCTTGCTGTAATGTGCTAATCTCATTCAGGTTTAACTGTCCGTCTTCATTGGGAAGGCTTGGCAGCTGTGCCAGACTTTCAAGCTTGAAACAGCGAAGGAAGTTGTCCGTAGTCTTGTATGTAATAGGTCTGCCTGGCAGTTCAAGTCTGCCTGCCTCATACAGCAGTTCACGTTCTACCAGCGTGTTTATAACACCGGAGCTGTCAGTGCCTCTGACCTGCTCGACAAACGCTTTAGTGACTGGCTGATTATAAGCTACTACAGCCAGTACCTCAAGTGCCGCAGGGGAAAGCCTTGCCTGACGCTTGTTTTCCATTGCACGCTTTATATAAGGTGCATATTCTTCTCTTGTTGAAAGCTGATACGAGTTTTCGAGCCTTAGCACCCTTATTGCACTGTCGGATACGTTGTATTTCCTTTCTAGCCTGTCAATCAGCTTTACCACCGTTTCCGGCTCGATGCCGCTTGCTTCGCTCAGTCTGTCAAGCGAAATCGGTTCACCCGATGCGAACAGCAGAGCTTCTATTATACAGATTGATTCATTGTAATTCAATTATCCGCCGCCTCGCTTTCATCCGGTTCTCCGAAAGAGAATTCTTCTTCTATTTTATCCTTAGGCACAAAGTGAAGATATTTGTTGTCATCGGTAAACTTTATACGGCTGTTCTTCGACAGCTCTAAAAGTGCCAGAAACACAGCCACGCAGTCCGATCTGGACTGACCCTTATATAACGAATTTACTTCAACCTTATGACCGTCATTTATACGCTTCAACACATATACTATCTTTGTGAATACGCTGACAAAGCTCTTTGCAATGGCAGGCTTTACATGAGGCACGGCTTTTCGTACCGCATCCTTGTAGTTTAAGTTCGACATTGCCAGAAAAAGCTCGTCCGGCTCGTGTATGCCGAGATATGCCTTGTTTTCTTCCACCTGTATGGGTGGACGCACGAATACATCATCGCCTACCCAGCTTTTCTGCAGCTGTAATGCTATCTGCTTGCACATAGCGTATTCTATCAGTACGCCCTGAAGCTCTTTCTTCATTTCTTCCGCTTCGTGCTTTGGCAGAAGTGCGGCTGACTTTATGTAGATAAGCCTTGCCGCCATTTCGAGAAATTCGCCCGCTATTTCTATATCGGCCTGCTTCATTCGGTCGAGATACAGTAAGAATTGCTCAAGCAGAAGAGAGATCTCTATATCGTAAATATTCAGCTTATGCTTTGCGATAAGGCTCAGCATAAGATCGAGCGGCCCTTCATAGACCTCCAGCTTGAATTTCAGTTCCTGCATTTCTTATACTCCGAGAGGTACAAGAGGAACGTAAGAGGTCGTGAAATCAAGAAAGCTCATAACCGCATTGTCAAGGAAGTTCAGCGGTGCATTAAGTACACCTGTCCAGCAGATAGCGAGTACGGCGATCATTATATACTGCTCGTACTGCATCAGCTTGAAATATGTTCTTTCCTTTAAGAATACGAGCATTATTCTTGAGCCGTCAAAGGGCGGTATGGGGAGCAGGTTGAACACTGCAAGCGAAACGTTTATACTTGCCGCCATATCAAAAGCGTAATAAACATATGCTACAACATCGGGATTTGAAGCACCGAAGAAGAACCATACAAGCTTTCCGATAAGTACGAAAATGTACGAGAGTATAACATTTGATAAAGGTCCTGCCGCCGCAGTCAGCGCCATGAACGTTCTTGCGGAAACCTTTCTTGCTCTGACGGGGTTTACAGGTGCAGGCTTGCCCCAGCCTATTCCGACAGTAAGCATACCTATCGTACCCCAGAGATCCCAGTGCCTTATCGGGTTCAGAGTGATTCTGCCCGAATGAAGTCCTGTATCATCGCCCATAAGATATGCCGCAAAGCAGTGTGCGCATTCGTGTATCGGTATGGCAATAAGCAGGATCACCGCATAAGCGAATACAGTGATGATAATGCTCCGCTGATCGCCAAGACTGTTCATTATATTAAGTAACATAGATTTTCCTTTCACATTTGAAAATTACCGCTATTAAGGCAGTATATTCATATTCTATTATACACTATTACCGCCGCATTTGCAACTGTTTTTTGCTTTATGTCTTATTTTCGGCTGTCATACGGCGGTTATGCGATAAATTATTATAGGGGATAAAAATAAACCGCTCATTAAGAGCGGTCCAGCTTGTAGAAAAAGTCTGTTTTTATAAGATAGTGCGAATTCTCTATCCCTTTAAGAACGCTTTGTGGGCTTTGCGTCCTGCAAAGCCCACAAAGCGTTCTATCTCGGCATCCTTGCCGAAACCCCTTTCCCCGTGAAAAGCTGTGTATGCTTGGTTGGCTCTGCATCTGTGCAATCGTGGTCGTTTGTTGTCGGTGCGTCCTGCACCGACTTTGTTCGACCACTTGTATGCGTCCTTGCATAGAGCCTTTGGGCATACACGCCCGGCATCCGTGCCGGGGCTATTTTGCTGGGGCTATCGCCCCTCGACCCTATTGGGGGCTACGCCCCTCAACCCCATTATTAAAAGATAGAGCTTTTCTACAATGTGCGGCAGGACACGAAGTTCTGCCGAAAAATATATTTTGATATTTGAAAGGAAACAAAATGGACGCAGACCCCCGAAAACCTAAGCGAGCGGTAAAGATACTGCTTGCACCGCTGATTTTATTGAACAAAGGTCTTGATAAGCTGTTATCAAAGGCACTCGGCGACAGCTACTACGACAAGGAAGAAACCACGCAGGACAACATTATGTCTATGGTCGATGCGGGCAACGAATACGGCAACCTTGAGGACGAATCGGCACAGCTGATAAACAACGTGTTTGAGTTCGGCGATCTTGTCGCATCGGATGTAATGACGCACAGAAAGAACATTGTCGGAGTAGATGTAAATTCATCTCTTGACGATATTGTCTATATTGCGCTTGAAAAGGGCTTTTCAAGAATACCCGTATACAAGGAAAACATTGACGCTATAGTCGGAATAATCATAGTAAAGGATCTTCTCTGCCTTGTCGGAAACGAAAACAAGGATAAGCTGAAAATAGAGGACTTTCTGCGTGAGGCGGTATATGTTCCCGAATCGTGCAGTTGTTCGGACGTGTTCAAGTTCCTGACTAATCTCAAGTCGGGTATGGGCATTGTGATTGACGAATACGGCGGTACGGCAGGTATCATCACGCTTGAGGATATAATCGAGTCGATAATGGGCAACATAGAGGACGAGTATGACGAGGAAAAGGATATGATAATCCCCCGCTCGAACGGCGCATACGAGGTCAGCGGCGAGGCCGATCCCGAAGATGTACTCGAACTGTTCGGCTATGAGCTTGAAGAAGACCACGAATACGACACTATCGCAGGCTTTGTTACCGACCTGCTCGGATATATTCCCGAAGAAGAGGGCGAACACCCGAAGGTTCGCTATAAGGATATAATTTTCAAGGTTATCGAGGTTCACGATAATTGTATATCTAAGCTGATCGTCAGACCGTGCAAGGAGGAAGAACTTGCGCTTGAGCCGAAGGAAACAACACATTTCGGACAATAAATATATAATACCGCAATTCCGGATGGGATTGCGGTATTAGATTGTAGAAAAAGTTTATTTTAAAAAAACAGAGTAAATTCTCTATCCCTAACCCCAAACCCCTTCCCCGTGGGAAGGGGCTGAGTGTGGGGCTGCCGCCCTCACCCTGCTTGGGGCTACGCCCCAAACCCTGTATTATTAAAAATATAGTTTTTTCGACAAACTGTAATACCGCAATTCCGGATGGGATTGCGGTATTTTTGTTATATTTCTTATTTTACAGAGAACTTATATATGGTAGTAAAGTTGTACTGCTCCCCTGCCTTATAAACGCAAGTGGGCTTGAACTGAGGCTTGTTGGGTGAGTCGGGGCAGAACTGGCTTTCAAGGCAGAAGCCCTGATTCTTGAACATTTCCTTGCCGCCCTTGCCTGTTTCGCCGCCAAGACCGCCGCTTATATAGAACTGTATAGCGGGCATATCGGTGTAGGTGGTCATTACTCTGCCGGTCTTATCGGAATATATCTCTGCGGCTTTTCTCATTTCCTTTGTTTCGCCTAAAACATAGTTATGGTCATATCCGCCGGGGAGCTTGCCGTTATCCATATCCTCGCCTATTCTCTTAGGTGCGGTAAAGTCAAACGGAGTACCCTTTACGCTTGCTATTTCTCCTGTCGGGATAAGCACAGGGCTTACGGGAGTGTATTTATCGGCAAATATCTGTGCGATATGATCCTTGATATTTCCTGCGTCGGTTCCGTTCAGATTGAAATACGAGTGGTTAGTGAAATTCATAACCGTATCCTTGTCGCTTACCGCATTATAGCATATCTCAATCGAATCGGCTGTCAGAGTGTACTTAACATCAAGCGTCAGCGTTCCGGGGAAGCCCTCCTCGCCGTCAACGCTCGTGTAGGAGAACACTACATAGGGATTGCCGTTTTCGCCGAAATCCTTGACATCCCAGACCTTCTTATTGAAGCCGACATTACCGCCGTGGAGCGTGTTGCCGTTGTCGTTTTTGGCAAGAGTATATTCCTTGCCGTTAAGGGTGAACTTAGCGCCGCCGATACGGTTTGCATATCTTCCGACTAAAGCGCCCTGACTGCTTGTTCCTGCTATGTAACCGTCAAGCGTATCATAGCCTAAGAGTATATCGCCCTTGTTACCGTCCTTATCGGGTACAATCAGCTTTACAAGCGAGCCTGCGTAGTTTGTAATCTCGGCTGTCATATTGCCGTTTTCAAGCGTGAATAAGTAGCAATCCTTTCCGTTATGATTGCCCCAGAGTTTCTTTTCAATGCTCATACTATTTACCATCCAAACAAAAATTACGGTATTACCGCAGTTTTATTGTACCATATACAAAATGAAATGTAAACCTTTTTTTCATTCAGAACTGCTTTTGATTTATATCGGTCGCAGATTATTTTCTGCGTGCTTCTCTGATGATTCTTACAAGCTGTATTATCAGCGTAGGTACAAAGCCTATTGCAAGCGAGATACCGAAATATCCGATATTCATAAGCTGTGCCGAGAACAAGCCGCTTACACCGGGAACGAATACCGCTAAAACAAGGAATATTATTCCTGCAAGAAAAGCAAGCAGTGAGAATCTGTTTGACGTTAAGCCGACTTTGAATATTGATTTATCACTGCGGCAGTTGAAGCCGTGAAACAGCCTTGATATACACAGTGTGCTGAATGCCATTGCACAGCCAAGCTCGGCTGAAACTGCGCTTCCGATAAAGTAGGCTGTCATTACAGCGGCGGCGATAAGCACTCCTCCTGTCACTATGCCGAGCGACATTGCTTTTGTAAGGAAGGATTCGCCTGTATTTCTGGGCTTTTGCGAAAGGAGCGATTTATCTGCTTTTTCCATACTTATGGCTATTGCAGGCAGTGAGTCGGTAAGAAGATTTATAAACAGGAGCTGAACAGCCGTGAACGGCGTCGGAAGACCGGGTATAGCGGTACATAATACTGCGATTATTGCCGCAAGGTTGCCTGACAGCAGAAATTTAACGGCATTCTTGATATTTGCGTAGATTGCTCTGCCGTTTGCTACAGATTTGATGATAGTAGCGAAATTATCATCGGTAAGTATCATTGAAGCGGCATCCTTTGATACCTGCGTACCTGTGATACCCATAGCAACACCTACATCTGCCTTTTTCAGCGCAGGAGCATCGTTTACACCGTCGCCTGTCATAGCTACTACCTTGCCCTTGTTTTGCCAGCGTTCAACTATCCTTATCTTATTGTCGGGAGATACACGGGCATAAACGGAAACCTTTTCGATAACGCTGTCAAGCTCCTCATCGGTCATTTCGTCAAGCTGAACTCCGTCAAGGCTTATATCGCCGTCACGCATAATGCCGATCTCTCTTGCTATAGCACTTGCCGTTACCTTATGGTCGCCCGTTATCATTACAGGCTTTATTCCTGCTCTTATGCAATCGGCGACTGCCGCCTTGCTTTCGGGGCGGGGCGGATCGGTCATCGCCGCAAGACCTATGAAGATATAGTTATCCTCCGTGTCTGCCGCTTCATTTTCGGAGAGCTTATAGGCGAATGCAAGCACACGCATTCCCTGTCCGGAAAAATGCTCGTTTGCAAGTGCGATTTTATTTTTATCATTGTCTGTTATGCTTCTGACCGTGCCGTTATCGCAGACGGAAACCAGACGTGAAAGCAGGTTATCTGTTGCGCCCTTTGTGAACATTGTACGCTTGCCTTCAACTATATGGCAGGTACTCATCAGCTTTCTTTCGCTGTCAAACGGTATTTCGGAAACTCTCGGATAATCGGAGCGAATCTTTTCATAAACCGGAACACCGATGTAATCCGACAGTGCGGTTTCGGTAGGGTCGCCTATGGCGTTGCCGTCGGAATAGGCGGCATCGTTGCACAGAGCCATTGCTCTTTCGAGAAGTGCGAAATCCGCATTGCAGGCAGAAGCGTCGGCGTTTTGCTCTTTGCCGTTTAAATAGACCTGTCTTACGGTCATTTTATTCTGGGTGAGCGTTCCTGTTTTATCACTGCATATAACAGACACACAGCCAAGGCCTTCGACCGCCTTGAGATCCTTTATTACAGCGTTCTGCTCTGCCATTTTTCGTGTACCTATGGCGAGGGCGATTGTGACTATCGAGCTTAACGCTTCGGGTATTGCGGCTACAGCAAGCGCTACGGCGAACATCAGCGAATCAAGCACGGGTGTTCCTCTTACGATATAGAGTATCATAACTATAAGGCAGAGAACGGGAATCGCTACAGAAAGCTGTTTTGAGAACTTGTCAAGGCTGTGCTGTAACGGGGTCTTTTTACGCTCAGCCTTGTTTATAAGCCCTGCAATCTTGCCAAGCTCCGTATCCATTCCGACTGCTGTTACAACAAACATACCTCTGCCTGCCGTTACAAGAGAGCCTGTGTAGACCATATTCTTCCTGTCGCCGAGAGGTATTTTTTCGCCTGTCAGCATCTCGGTGAACTTGTCTATGCCGTTGCTTTCGCCTGTAAGCGAGCTTTCGTTTACCTGAAGGGACGCACACGAAACAAGTCTGCCGTCTGCACAGACAATGTCGCCCTGCTCTACAAGTACAATATCGCCTACGGTTACATCGGACGCATTGACGATATGAATGTTATTATCCCTCATTACCTTTGCAGTGGGTGATGACATTGACTTGAGCGCTTCAAGCGATTTTTCCGCCTTGAAATGCTGGACAGTGCCAAGAACCGCATTCATAGTGATAACGCAGATGATAACAATCGCACTTTCTATGTTGTCGGTGAAAACAGAAACAAGAGCGGAGATTATCAGAATAATTACAAGCAAATCCGCAAACTGCTCCGCAAATACTCTTAAAACGCCCTTTTTCTTCCGCTCGGTTATTTCGTTTTTTCCGTAACGGGAAAGCCTGCTTTCAGCCTCGCCGCCTGTAAGTCCGTTCATACTTGTATTAAGCTGTGAAAGAACCTCCTGTGTGTTCATGTCGTAATAATTCATATTACCGTAACCTTTCCTTTCGTGTTTTGGGCGAAGGCATAAAAAAACAGACCTTTGCCGCAAAAAAATTGCGACAAAAGTCTTGTCATAAGCGTATACTCAGTACGGCACGGATCTCTGAGGCTTAAAGCGTTCGAAATCGTATTGACGACACCGTACAGGGATCATTCTGTGACCGATCCCCCGACTACTCCCTTTTATCATGTGGAAATGATAACACATTTATTTACAATTGTCAATAGACTTTACACAAATTTTACATTGTGCTATTTATAAAGCTCGTTTATGAGGCTGTCGGAAAGAAGAATGTCATCAGCGGTCGCAGGCTCATCATCGTACCGTATTTTGCTGTAGCTGTCGGAAAATGCTCCGATATTGTTTGTGCCGTGATACAGCTTTTCGGAGATAAGACGGTGCTGTTCTACTGTTTTCGTGGAAATATCCTCCGTACTGCGTTTTGAAAGCCACATAGCGTATAATCTGTAGCCGAGCCTGAATTTTTCGTTGTTATCCTTAGCTTTACGGTAGCGCTTAAGGCAGTCCTTATCCGTTTCGTTTACTATCCTCTCCTGCCTTATATCAAACTCCTCGTAGCTGTCTGTGTAATCGTCATAAACCTCTTGCACAGTGTCATCGACGGAATATTTTCCGAAGATGCGTCCTGCTATCTTTCGCATCAGCGACAGTATTTTCTTTCTGAATACGATAACAAGTACGACAATGACAACGACAAGAATATAAAGCAGAAAATCACGGCTTTCGCCCTCAGCCGAAAGAAAATCGGAATCGGGGAGCTGTGTGTCCTCCGGGGTCATCTGCTCGGTCTGCAGAAATCGGATGTTGAAGAGCAGCGTATCTATTATCTTAACGGTCATTTTCACAAGCCAAGTAAGACCTGCGGCTACATAATCCTTGAGCATCAGCGCCGCAAGTATCACCGCACCGACTATCGCTATCAGCTTTGCGTTGTATAGCCTGAGCCCTTTGGGTACTATAAGGTTGGTGTTTCTGCGTCTGTCAATCTCGGAGCGTATATTCGACTGGTTGATAAGCAATACCGTAAGAAGCGCCATTACCACAAGAAGAACCGAAATCCTGTGTTCCGAAGCACCGAGATATTCCATATCCGCCGACATTACACAGCAGAAAATATAGCAGATGAACGTTTCGACAAGATATATTCCGAGCCATATCGGAGTGAATATATCGTCAAATCTGTTCTTTTTAAGGCTCATTCCGAGAAGATACCATACAATAACAGACGGCATAAGAGCAACGCAGAAATAGAATACGTTAAAGCCGTTTTCGCCAAGTACGTTGTTTATCTGCGAGGAAACTACGGCTACAAGAACGATAAGCACCGTTGCCGTAAGAGCCATAAGCGTATTTACAAGAAAAATCGTTTTCGGAGTGTGCCGTGAACGTCTGAGGCACATCAGAAAATAGCCGGATGCGGCGGATATGGCGGCTACGGCATAATATATCGGATAATGCCACAGCATAAAGCCCTTGAAAGCCGTCACCTCGAAAACGAACATCAGCGGCAGTGGAACAAGAAGCATAGCCAGAGCGGCAACGCATTTCATTAAAAAATCCTTTTTCATTGCGTACCCTCCGCATAGCCTGCATTAAATGTGTATGAGAATTTTCTTGCGTGCAATATCTGAGCGTCTGTATTTTCGGGAATGTTGCCCGTTGTATAGAAAACCGCCGCTTTGTCACGGCTTTCAAGCTCTTTTGCAAACAATGCCATTTCATCGTCAATATAAGACGTCAGAATAATCACATCTGTGAAACTGCCGTAATTCAGCGCATGGAGAAACGTGCCGAAATCAAAGCTGCAGCTGTCGGAAAGCTGTGCAAGCATTCTGAGTACGCCCTCGCACTGTTCGGCTGTCTTTACAAAGCCGGTGGCTGTACCGTTTGCGTTACCGCCGTTTGTTGCAAAAGCAAAACCGCAGCCGCTGTCAATGCTTTCCCACATCAGTCTGACGGACAGCTTTATAAACGCTTCGGTATCTCTTATATCTGCGGACGTTATCGGCACTACTCCCTTTCTCTGCATATTCATAAGTATAAGGGTGTTTCGTGAGGTGGTAAACTCGTTGTTCATAGCCATCAGCTTACCGGTAACGGCGGTATACTTCCAGTTTATGCGGTTGAGCGGTTCTCTGCCCGTATATTCCCTTGAGCCTGCAATCATAAACAGGTCCTCGTTTATGAAGCGTCTGACAAGAATTTCACCGACAGGCTCGTTGAATGACAGCACCGCATTTTCTCCGTCTGCGCCGACAGGCAGGACGGTAATGCTTATACCGACCTTGAAGCCTCTTGAAGCTCTTACAAGACCCAGCATATCTGTAGCGGTCACAACCGTATCGTCAAAGGAGAATACGCCACGTTTCATACATTTTATTTTTCTGACTCTTGTACATTTACTTCGGGGCTTCAGCGAAAAAACGCCCGGAATAAAGGTATTGTCGCCGCCGCTTGTCTGTGCGGCGGAATCCTTCCTGCTGAACGCAAGCCAGCGAGAAGCGGAAAGCTCCGTCTTTATCCACGGCAAAGCAACAAAGCGTCGGTTCTCAACGACCTCAGTCAGCTCGAGGGTTTCGCCCTCGTAGACCTCGGCCTTGTTTACCGACGCACTGTAATATATTCCTTTCAGTGCGTACTTTCCGAAAATAAGCACTTCTGCGGCTACTACCGCCGCAATCACAAGAATAATCGCTACAAGCTCCATTTAAATCTGCTCCGTAGGAACGGGAAGCTCCTTTATCATTTTGTCAAGAATCTCACGTTTTGCACTGTCGAGGTCACGCATAACCGTACTTCTGCAGATAAGTCTGTGTACGCAGACATACGGTGCGACTGTCTTTACATCATCGGGGGTTACAAATTCCCTGCCACGAAGTGCCGCCCTTGCCTGCGACATATTTTTCAGCGCAATAAGTCCTCGTGTACTGAGGCCGAGCTTAACCTCGCTGTTATGACGGCTGGCATTTCCTATATCGGCAATGTATCCTCTTACAGCCTCGTTCACCTTGATGCTCTCTACCCTGTTCATCATTTCAAGAAGCTCTGTCTTATCGGTTACGGCAGTAAGATTTTCTACAGGGTGAACCGCTCTTGAATTATCGAGTATCTGCATTTCCGATTCCCTGTCGGAATAACCTACAGACAGCTTTATCATAAAACGGTCAAGCTGTGCCTCGGGAAGCGGATAAGTTCCTGCCGTTTCTACGGGATTCTGCGTTGCAAGTACGATGAACGGCTTATCGATAAGAAAAAGTTCTCCGTCTATCGTTACCTGCTTTTCTTCCATACACTGAAGCAAAGCCGACTGCGTTCTGGGCGTAGCACGGTTTATTTCATCGGCAAGAAGAATATTCGTGAACACAGGACCTGCACGGAACATAAACTCCTGCTCTTTCATATTGAAAAAGTGGATACCGGTAATATCGGACGGTAACAGGTCGGGGGTAAACTGTATTCTTGAAAAGCCTGCGTCAATGCTTCTTGCGAGTGCCTTTGCGAGAACTGTCTTACCCGTTCCCGGAACATCGTCAAGCAAAACGTGACCGCCGCTTAAAAGAGCCATTATGACAAGGTCTATCTTATCGTCCTTGCCCTTTATTATTTTTGAAATGTTACTGCGGAGCTTTACCGCATATTCCTGTACCGTCATATATGTACCTTTCGTTATTTAAAGCCGTGCTTTACACGGGAGTTGCAGAATAATACTTGTCGTAATTTACAAGCTCATCAAGCAGCATCGGGAGCTTTTCTTCGATTTCCTCGTCCTTAAACTGACAGGTGCCGACTGCTCTGTGACCGCCGCCGCCGTACTTGAGCATAAGCGAGCCTACGTCAACGTTGCTCGTGCGGTTAAGTATAGAATAACCGACCGCTACGGAACATCCTTTTCCGCCCTTTCCGTTTACTATCCATGCGGATATGTTCTGATGCGGATAAAGGCTGTATATCATAAATCTGTTTCCGGTATAGATAGGATCGACATTACGCAAATCGGATATGATAACATCGCCCTCAACTCTTGAATGCTCGGCTATCATCTGTTTGAACAGCTCGGTCTGTTCGTTATACAGCTTGATTCTTTCCTGTATATCGGGCATATTGAGAATTTCTTCTGTAGACATTGTCGCACAGCAGACAAGCAGTTTTTCCATAAGCTGATAGTTGCTTATCCTGAAGTTTCTGAAACGTCCGAGACCTGTGCGTGGGTCCATAAGGAAGCCGATGAGTATCCAGCCTGTAGGGTTCAGTATTTCTTCTGCGGTCAGATGTCCGCTGTCAACCTTATCTACAGCAAGCATCAGATCGTCAAAATTCGGGAAACGCTCCTTACCGCCGTAATATTCATATATGATCCTGGCGGCACTGGGAGAAATCCTGCTTTCGCCCTTGTAATGACCTTTTATTTTCAGACGTTCTTCCTCGCTTGAATGGTGGTCAAACCAAAGTCCGCAACCGGGAGCAAAGGGTACATTTGCGAGAACGTCATTTTCTGTTACAGGAACAAGCCCGTCCTGAATATCCTTCGGATGAGCAAACATCCAGCTGTCAACGACCTTTGCCTCAAGCAGTAATGCGCCGCAGGCAAGACCGTCAAAATCAGATCTTGTTATAAGTCTCATATTATATTTCCTTTCCGCTTTGCAGATTTTGCTTACTTCTGATATAATTATAACAGATTATCACGGAATTTACAAGAATTATATTGAATTAATTGTCAAAAAGTGACTTTAATCCACATTCTTTTTATGCGTCCGGAGTTCTGAAGCACAAGCGCATAAAGCTGTTTTGTATACAAGTAAACCTCGGCACGCTCCTGCTCGGATATTTCCTCTTTTGAAAATTCTGCCTTTTCGATTATGTTCATAATTCTTACAAGGCTTGTATCCGTTCCGAGCGTTTTCAGCTTCTCATCGGCACGGACGGCAAATTCAAGCGGGAGCTCATTGTCACACGGAACAAGATCGGTAGTACCGAACAGCTTCATAATAAAGCCGTACATATCCTTTACGGCGGAAACTGTATCCTTTGACTTTCTGAAGTTCTTCATACGGTTTTCGTTTTTACGCTTTACCGATTTGATAAACGCAAATATCAGTGCGGTAAGTGCAATTACGCCGAGTACGGCGAAAGCTATCTTTATAAGAAGTGAATAGTCGGTTTTACCGGGTGCATCACTGCTCGGATTGTTACCCGAATTATCCGAAGAATCGTCAGAGGAAGCGGATGTAACGGGCGGTGTCGCAGCTGTTGTCTGCGACGGCGACACGGTCGTAGTTACCGTTGTTGAGGTCGTCTGAGGCGGTGCTGTAGTTACAGGTGCGTCCGTCTGGGAAGGATCGATATAATCGCCTGAGACGCTGCTTCCGCCGTAGCCTGTCGGATCAAACGGCAGCCAGCCGAAATCCTCCGTATATACTTCAACCCACGCATGAAGTGAGTTTTCGTGTATGGTTTTTTCGTACATTCCCGTGCTTCCGTTAAGCTCGAGCTTTCCTGTTGTGAAGCCTGTTATATAACGGGCAGGTATACCTTTTTCACGCAGTGCAAGCGTCATTGCGCTGGCATAGAGGGCACAGTGTCCCTGCTTTGTACCGAAAAGGAAGTTTCCGAGCATAGTATTGCTTTTGTCGGAAGTATTATCGGCTGTAAGCGAATAGGCATAATGTGAACGCAGATACTCGCACATTCCGTAAACATACAGCAGTTCGTTATCAACGGTACCTGCGTTATCGCCGTCTTTGCCTTCAAATTCGTCAAGGAATCTTCTTATGTTTTCCTTTTCGCTTTCGGGAACTGCGGTGTAGGTATTTCTGACGTAACGGTCGTATTCTTTCTTATCTTCGATATATGTCATTGCGTCCGAGTAACTGCCGAATCCGAGAGAATAAAGCAATGACGCCTTATCGCTGTCGGTCATAGCATCGTCTGCGAACACAAATGTTCCTGTATTAGTCGGAATAAGAACATTTGTTTCAAAACTCTTCATCCAGTTCTTTCTGTCAGCTATTCTTATTATCGTATCGCCGTAGTAATCGAAATTCTCATTTTTCATATAGGCGTTGTTATCGGGAAGAAACGGTTTGAATACAATGCTTGTGTTCTTGAGATATTCAATGCTTACGCTCTGCGAGGAATACATATAGTTCGGATTGAAACGATATTCGCTGAAGTCGTTTTCCTCCATAGCAAGACGTATTCCCGCATAGCCCGGTGATTCCGAGTGCTCGTAGATATAAGAATAATCCGCAGACGTAAGCGTCTTCTGCGTCAGACCGCCGAACAATCTCATATACTGCTCTACCTGTGCTATCTTTTCGGGAGAAAAGCTGTCGCTGATGTTATATTCACCGCTGTACAGCTGGTCCTTTCCAACCTTTTTTCTGATGCTCACCCAGCTTTTACCCGTGAAATCAACGCCGATGTCTCCGACAAGGTACATACCTGTTTCGTAGGTCGATCTTACTTTAAGTACAGGTTCATTTGCCGACTGCGGCGGCGCATTGAGTTCTATATTGTTGTTGATAAGGAAGTTGTCCGATGAAAAATAGCCGTTGAAAAGCCCGCCTGCATTGCCCGAAAACGCAAGGCTGAAGTATTCTCCTATATCAGTAAAGAATTTTACGGTAGAGTTTATGATATTGTCTGTGTTGATATAGCTCATATCGGGAAAGAGCTTTTGCGAGCCGAAGGTCGCACCGAATGCGATAACAGCCGCAAGTATACCGCAAAGGCAGTTCCTGCTGTAGCGTGAAAGCTCGGATTTTGCCGTCTGTAGCGGATTTTTCTTACGGAGATTTTTTCTGAACGTTTTTTCATCGTTGGATGGTTTATTTTTTGCACCGTTCGCATTATTTACAGGCACCTTCGAATAGAAACCGTTTGCCGAGTTTATCGCAAGAAGTCCGAAAAATGCGGTTGCCGCAAGCAGAATGTACACGGAATAATCTGCATCCTCCGACATAAACGAAGGTATGAACATCACGCTCCATGTAATTATTACAGCTATAGGGTGGAATTTTTTATAACAGCACAGCACGCATATAAAGCTGATTATGCACGTCAGAATAAGCATAGCCGTATTCATTCCGCTGACAAAATCCTGCGTTCTTGTAAGGAACGCATGGGAATTGACGGGAACATACTGCAACGTGGAAAGCAACCTGCTGTCAAGCTGAATAAAAATGTAATCCTTGAATAAAATAAGCGATTCGTTTATTGATTTGTGAAAGAAAAAATACACTATGGCGGCACCGACCGCAAACGCAGGCAAAGCGTAGCGTTTTTTTATGAATATGAATACAGGCATAAAAGCCGTCACGAAAAGCAGCACCTGCGCTATGGCAGAGCCGAATTCAAACGGTATGGCGTATATATTGATAAAGCTCATTACAGTGCCGACAGTGAGCATATAGGCAAGAACCAGCTTAACCGCTATGACAGGTATCGGATTCACGTTCCTGCGGTAAGTATTCCCGACAAGAACAATCGTCTGCTGTTTAGCGGAGCTGTCCTTTTTACTGTTATTACGTTTCAAGTCTATTCTCCGTTATGATTTTTAAGATTCCGGATGTGTTGTCATTGCTTTTTATGCAATTCTATCGCCGCATTGAGCGACTGAACGATATTATCCTTATCTATCTTCCAAAGTTCAAAGCCCTGCGTTACCGCAACGGCATCTGCAAGCTCTGCCTGCTCATCGGTTTCGATAGCTCCGCTGACCAGTAGGATTTTAACTCTCTTGTTGCGGAACAACTCAATATCGGTCATTTTGCCGATAAAATCACGTCTTAACTGCGATGTGACAAAGTAAACGGCAGATATATCGGCTGAGGCTTCCATACAGCTTCTCGCAACGGTTTCGGGAAGGAAGGTATCCGTCTGACGAGGAAGTCTGCTGATTATATCAAACAGCAGCATATTGTCTTCTTCATTCTTGACGGAAAACTGCTCGCACTGCTTGTCCGCAGGAGAATACCACGCATTGAGGCAACGCTGTTTCATTGAGATAAGCGACAGGTTAAGTGCAAGCATTACCTCTATTATGCTGTCTGCAGCTTCGTAATTATCCTCGTCAAACGGGAAATATTCGTTAAGGTCGGGAATAATCACACAGCTTCCGCCTATACTGCGTTCCATCTGCTTTACCATCAGCTTGTCGTGCTTTGCGGACATTGTCCAGTGAACGTTTTTGATGGAATCCTCTGCCCTGTATTCCCTTATACTTGCGAAAGCGTTCTTATCAAGCGAAAAATTATTCTGCGAAAGCGTTTCACTGTCGCCGTCGCCTGTGTCGATTATGGGGTCGATAACGAGCTTTCTGGGAAGTACGATAAAATCCTCGTAGCATTTCATCGTTTTGTTCATACGAAATAGCTTGAAAAGGTCATATATCACCAACTTCTCAATACCCGACTTATAAACGCCTCTGAACCTTATCGGTGAATTGAAATTAACCGTAACGGAAGAAAAAGGCGGTACGCTTATCATCAGCTTGTGATATTCAAACTTTTCACTGTTCCTGTACGGAAAACAGCCTATAAGCTCCGCAGGCGACAACGGTATGATAAAACGGTTGGTGACCGTTACCGAAATATCGGTATTTTCAAACTTTTCCGCTGTGAGCGAGCGGTATTCGATTCTGATTTTGACAAGAAGCCTTGAAAAAACAAGAAGAACGAATGAAATTACGGGAATTGCAATCGCAATAAGGAAAAGCACCGAGGTCAGCTTGCTCTTGTACGAAAACATAAGCACGGTGCTGACAACGGCGAACAATATATAATAAAATCTGTATTTAGCCATACAAACCGACCTTTCGCCTTATTCGTTGCTTTTAAAGGGCGGTCTTACTGCTTTCATTATTTCGGAAATAACAAGTCCAACGCTTACACGCTTGACCTTTGCCTCCTGAGTGAGATGTATTCTGTGCGGAAGGACATAATTCACCATAAGCGCTACGTCCTCGGGGGTAACATAATTACGGCCGTCCATAAAAGCGACGCTCTGCGACGCTCTCATAAGAGCGATAGACGCACGGGGGCTTGCGCCGAGTGCCACAAACGGATGGTTTCTCGTAGCGGAAACTATATCAACAATGTACTTATATATAGCCGCATCTATATGCGTATCTCTTACGGCAGAAATGCAACGTGAAATATCATCGGCACTGCATACAGGCTCAACGGTTTCGATAGGGTCGCCGTTTTTTCTTCTGTAAAGAATCATTGCCTCGTCCTCAGCCGTGGGATAGCCTACGGAGAGCTTTATAAGAAAACGGTCAAGCTGAGCCTCCGGCAGAGGATATGTTCCGACATAGCCGAATTCATTCTCTGTCGCAATTACCATAAACGGATCGGGGAGCTTATGTGCGACACCGTCTACCGTTACCTTCTTCTCCTCCATAGCCTCAAGCAGAGCCGACTGGGTTTTCGGGGAGGTTCTGTTTATTTCATCGGCAATAAAAATATTGCTCATAACAAGTCCGTTGCGATATTCAAAGCGTTCGCTTTCCTTATTGTACATAGTAAAGCCTGTTATATCGGACGCCATGACATCGGGGGTGAACTGAACACGTCTGCACGAAAGCGAGGTTGCCTTAGCAAGCGTCATTGCAAGCGTTGTTTTACCCGTACCCGGCACGTCCTCTATCAGCACATGACCGCCGGAAAGCAAGGCGGCAACGAGCATTTTCACTACGTCACGCTTGCCTATAATGACTTTTTCAATCTGAGTTAAAAGCTTCGGTATAAATTCGTAATCTGCAAAATTTACTGAGTTATTATTTTCCATATAATATCCTTTGATCAACAGTTGCACAGATGCAACATCAGAATTTCTCACTGAATACACAGTATGAGTTATTATTAATTATACCAAAACAACGTGTTAAAATCAATAGTTTTTGCAAATTGTAACCAAATTGACATAATTACAGTAATTTAAAGCAAAATTTTACGGTTGCACATTGCTCACAGTTGTGATAAGATATAACCGAAAGGAATGATTTTAAATGCTTACTGAAATTCTCAGCCGTGAAGCCTGCGCAAAGTGCCGTGTCTGTTGCGTGTTCGACAAGGACGATATATGGGAGATACCTGTTATTCCGCCCGAAACGGCAGAATATATAAAAAAGAACATTGATGAAAACGCTGAGCTTGAGCCGTATGAGGACGGATACAGGTTTGTGATGCACTTCAAGGACGGCGACGAGCTTACCTACTGTCCTATGCTTACCGAAAAGGGCTGTGCGCTTGGTGACAACAAGCCTTTTGATTGCCGTGTGTGGCCTTTCAGAGTCAACCGCATAAGCGAAAATCTTCTCGGCATAACCGTTTCGCCCGTATGTGAAACGGTGTCCGCTCTGCCCGTTTCCAAGTTGTCAACGTTCATAAACAAGAGATATAATGAACAAGGCTCGCTTGCGGATATAATGCTGGATTATGCCAAAAAGCATCCGTATATCATAAAGCCGTATATTGACGGCTACCCAGTGCTGAAAATCGTGAAGGAATAAACAAGCGGCGGATTGTTTATATCCGCCGCTTCAGATTGTAAAAAAAGTCATTTATTTGATGTGCTTCTGTTATATCATTCAGCTTTGACTATGATAACAGGCTACCGATAGTTCTTTTTGTCGGACAGCACTTCTCGGGTTCGCTATTCGAGTGGGTACACCTGTCAATATGAAAGAGGGAGACAACCAAAGGGATCAGGACAAGGGACTTGACAGCCCCTCTCCCT
>ERZ1027266.4-NODE-4-length-111285-cov-6.438443_pt1 | contig 111285 bp, 121 predicted proteins | sample MGYA00519257_ERZ1027266 | MGnify/ENA primary metagenome ERZ1027266 (study PRJEB26926, sample SAMN06164683) | human gut metagenome | biome: ENVO:00009003; feature: ENVO:2100002; material: ENVO:00002003 | host: Homo sapiens | place: USA | collected 2012 ... | reverse complement strand
CTTCCGCGAATACGTTGCGCAAAAGCTGAGTCCGGAGGATTATCTGCCGCATCAGGCGATTGACTGTGTGCTGAGCGGCAGCAGTGAAATCAGTATCAGGGATTTGGAGCAGCTGGCACTCTTAGAGCCCTGCGGCTGCGAAAACCAGGCACCTGTATTTGCCTTCCGTCAGGCGCTGCTGCACAATCAGCGCGCTATGGGTAAGGAGCGCAATCATTTGCAGTTTGTGCTGGATAAGGGCTATAATTCCTATCGCGGCCTGATGTGGAACAATGCGGATTTACTGCCGTATATGTTTGATAATATGGTGGCTGATGTTGCTTTTCAGCCGAAAATAAATGTCTGGAATAACGAAACGAGCGTGCAGCTGCAGGCCGTAAGCATTCATCAGCAGGTGACGCTGGGGGATATGCGTCAGGCTGCCGATGATAAATGGCGTCTGCTGCTGGGCTTGGCCAAGGTGCATAACAAGGTGCTTGCTTATACCGAAGATAAGCAGTCGCTGCCCGCCGAGGTGCTGCAGACTGCGGGGGATTATCTGGAGCTGGCTTCTTATGAGGAGGCTGCCGGGATGAGCAAGGAAAGGCTGCAGCAGGCCGAAGAAATAGTGCTGTTGGATTTGCCTGCTTATCCGCTGGCGGATATTATGCGCAGATTGCGGCAGCAGGGAGCAAAACATGTAACGCTGCTCTTTAATCAGCCGGATTTGCAGGAGCGCTTGCAGCGACTGGCTTTGACGCATCCGGACAGGGATGCGATGATGCAGGCCTATAAGCTGGTGATGAATGCACTTAAAATGCGGACAACTGTGAGCATCAAAGAGCTTTTGTCTGCTCATGCGGAACAAATAAGTGAACAAGCTGTAAAAATTATGGAAGAGCTTGGCTTTATCCGCTATAATAATGGTATAATAGAAAAAGCTGCTATTAAACGCTGCTCGCTGGAGGATGCACCCCTATATGTAACCCTGCAGCAGGAAAGAGAGCGTTTGGAGCACATTTATAAAGAAAATTACCGCCTGAGTCAGCACGAGTTGTTGCGTTGCTGATGAAGTGCAGATGGGAGTGGGGAGAATGCCCTCAACAAACGCAATAACTAATATTACTGATATAGATGAATTGTTTGCGCGTATAGAAGAATATCTTACGCCGGAGCAGGTAGCTTTTGTCCGTAAGGCCTATGAGCTGGCAGCCAAGGCACACGCTGCGCAGACACGTAAATCCGGTGAACCGTATATTATCCATCCGATTGGTGTTGTCAGCATCCTTGTGGGATTGCAGATGGATGACAAAACATTGGCAGCTGCCTTTCTGCATGATGTAGTAGAGGATACGGATTATAAGCTGGACTATATCAAAGAGCAGTTCGGCACCGTGGTAGCAAATCTGGTAGACGGTGTTACCAAGCTGGGCAAAATCGAATATATTTCCAAGGAAGACCGCCAGATTGAAAACTACCGCAAAATGTTTTTGGCGATGGCACGCGATATCCGCGTTGTACTGATTAAGCTGGCTGACCGTCTGCATAATATGCGCACGATGAAGTATATGCCTGTGCATAAGCAGCAGTCTATTTCCCGGGAAACATTGGAAATTTATGCGCCGTTGGCACATCGTCTTGGTATCTATACCATAAAATGGGAGCTGGAGGATCTGGCCTTCCGTTATATGGAGCCGGATATTTATTACGACCTGGTAGAGCAGGTAAAAATAAAACGCCGTGAGCGCGAGGATATGATTAACGAGGCTATGACAACGTTGAAGGACGCTGTCGAGAAGGCCGGTATCCGCTGCGAAATTCAGGGCAGACCGAAAAACTTTTACAGCATTCATAAGAAAATGCTGCGTGACCACAAGCAGCTGAGCGAGATTTATGATCTGCTGGCCATCCGTGTGTTGGTAGACACCGTTAAGGACTGCTATGGCACGCTGGGTATCGTACACAGCATGTGGCGTCCTATTCCGGGCCGCTTCAAGGACTATGTAGCGGTGCCGAAATCGAATATGTATCAGTCCTTGCATACGACTGTGCTTTCTAATGGCGGTCAGCCGCTGGAAATCCAAATCCGCACCTTTGAGATGCATCGTATCAGTGAATACGGTATCGCTGCGCACTGGCGCTATAAGGAAAGCGGCGGCAGCAAGCCTGCAGCCGGCGGTGACAAGGGCTTTGATGCCAAGCTGAGCTGGCTACGTCAGCTGCTGGAATGGCACAAGGATATGAATGATTCGCGCGATTTTGTCAACACGGTCAAGATGGATATCTTTGCCGATGAGGTCTTTGTCTTTACGCCGCGCGGTGATGTTATCGACCTGCCTGTAGGCAGTGTGCCGATTGACTTCGCTTATCGCATCCATACGGATGTAGGCAACCGCTGCGTAGGTGCCAAGGTCAACGGACGCATTGTACCGCTTGACTACCAGCTGAAGAACGGCGATATCGTAGAGGTCATCACCTCCAAGCAGTCCAACGGACCGAGCCGTGACTGGATTAATGTTGTCGGCTCTTCCGATACGCGCAACAAAATCAAAAGCTGGTTCAAGAAGGAGCGCCGTGAGGAAAATATCGTCAAGGGCCGTGAAATGCTGGAGCGTGAGGTTAAACGCCTCGGCTACGAGCCTAAGGTGCTGATGTCTCCGGAAAAACTGAAGGAAGCAGGCAGCAAAATCCGCATCGATACGGATGAAAATCTGCTGGCAACACTGGGCTACGGCGGTGTTACACTGAACACTGTTATGTCCAAGCTGGTGGAAATCTATAAAAAAGAACAGAAGCTGGAAACGACCAAGGATCTGGCGCAGGTGCTGGCAGAGCTGAAGCCGCGCAAGTCTAAGGCTAAGGCCAGCCACGGCATTCTCGTTAAGGGCGAAGAAGGCATCATGGTTAAGCTGGCGCGCTGCTGCAACCCGATTCCCGGCGACCCGGTTATCGGCTATATTACACGCGGCAGCGGTATTTCCGTACACCGTGCGGACTGCCCTAATATCCTGACCAATAATCCCGAGGAGCAGCGTCGCTTAATTGAGGTTGCCTGGGATGTAGGCATTGATGATGTCTATAAGGTTAACATCGTGATTACGTCCGTAGACAGAACCGGACTGATGAGCGATATTATGAATGTGACTAGCGAAACGAAGATTAATATTTTCTCGCTTGCATGTCATACAGATAAAAATAAAATTGCTACCATGCACATGGGACTTGATATCATGAGTCTGGAGCAGCTGGAATATTTTATGAACCGTATCCGCCGCATGAAGGGTGTTTATTCTGTTGAACGCCTGATTTCTACGGCGAACGGCAGCGGAGGCAAGAAGAAATGAGAGCAGTTGTGCAGCGTGTAGACCGCGCCAGTGTTACTGTAGATGAAAAGATTACCGGCGAGGTACAGAAGGGCCTTCTGGTGCTTTTGGGTGTGGCCGAGGGCGATACCGATAAGGATCTGGCCTATATTATTGACAAGGTGTGCGGCATGCGCATTTTTGAGGATGAGGCAGGCAAGATGAACCTGTCGGTGAAGGATGTAGGCGGTGCGATTCTGGCGGTTTCTCAGTTTACCCTGTGCGGTGACTGCCGCCACGGCAAGCGTCCGTCCTTTACGGCTGCTGCAGCGCCCGATGTGGCCAACGCTTACTATGAACGCTTTGTCGACGGCTGCCGCAAGGCAGGCCTGCCGGTAGAAACCGGCATCTTTCGCGCGCATATGCTGGTAGAGCTGGTGAACAACGGTCCGGTAACTATTTTGCTGGACAGCACGAAGCTGTTATAATTATATTGTGCATAGATTTATCAACGGAGGTTGAAGAATGAAGATTTATCATGTTGAAGCAGGTATGCTTGCTACCAACTGTTATTTTGCCGTAAATGAAGCTATCGGTGAAGGTGTTATTTTTGATCCGGGCGGAGATTACCCGACCATCAAGAGAATGATTGAGCAGGCTAAGGCCAAGGTTGTCGCTATTGTGCTGACTCACGGCCACAGCGACCATATCGGTGCGCTGGCAGAGCTGCGCAAGGCTACAGGTGCGCCGGTGTATATCGGCGAGGATGATGCTGACTGCCTGACACAGCCGAACAGAAACCTTTCCTTCTTTATCGGAGAAGAATTGAAAAATGAGCCTGCGGACCACCTTGTACATGACGGTGATGTGCTGGAGCTGGCGGGCATGAAGTTTGAAGCCTTTGCTACGCCGGGACATACCAAAGGCGGCTTCTGTTATTACTACGCGCCGGGCAAGGTAGTTTTTGCCGGTGATACTATTTTCTGCGAATCTATCGGACGCACCGATTTGCCGGGAGGCAGCTATCGCGCACTCATCCAGTCCATCAAAACAAAGCTGATGGTGCTTGAGGACGACGTTAAGCTGCTGCCGGGCCACGGACCTACTACTACCGTTGGCTGGGAGCGTCGCAGGAACCCTTTCCTGCAATAAAACATCATGCTGAAATATTGGCCTCAAATACGTAAAAGCACCTTCTTTAAGCTGGGTGTTGTTACGGCAATCTCTTATGTTTTATATTTAATGGCGGGCTTCCTGCTGCCGCTGCTGCTGGCAGTAGGCCTGGCCTTCGCACTTTATCCGCTGGTTAATGCTATCGCGCAGGTGCGCATGGCGCACGGCATGATTAAGCTGTCGCGCGTAGTGGCGATTATCCTGGCATTGCTGGCCTTTTGTATCTTTATTGTTATGATTATCGGCTTCATCATTCTGCCGCTCTTCGGGCAGATGAACGAGTTCCTGCAAAAGCTGCCGGCATTGGCCGCCAAATCCAATATCCAGGATTTGGACAGCATGCTTAAGGACCCGTCTACCATTCCGCTCTTGCCGTCCGACTTCAATATGCTGGTCAACGGTCTGCTGAACTGGGCGATGGGCTTTGTAGGAACGGTGCTGCGTAATCTTGTGCAGTCCAGTCTGGGGATTGTGCAGAGCTTGATAGGCCTGATTATCGTGCCCTTCCTTGCCTTTTATTTTCTCAAGGACTGGCGTGAGCTGCGCTTGATGGTGATTAATCTGTTCAACTACGATGCGCAGGAGAAGGCGGCGGAGGTTGTGGACGAAATCGGCAGAACCATGAGCGCCTATGTGCGCGGTATGGGCAAGCTGAGCCTGATTTCCGGCTTCGTTATTACCATCGGCACGGCTTTTTTGGGTATTGACTTTCCGCTGGTGCTCGGCTTTTGGGCCATCCTTGCCGAAACGGTACCGGTAGTCGGACCGCTGATGGGCGCTGTGCCTGCTGTGTTTATTGCCTACGGTCAAGCGCCGGAGGCTGCCTTCCATGTAGCGCTTTTTTATCTGGTATATTATCAGCTGGATGCTAATTTTATTATGCCTAAGCTCATGGGGCAAAAGATTGATTTGCATCCTGTAGTTTTGATTATCAGCCTGCTCATCGGTGCTAAGCTGTTTGGTATTCTCGGTATGGTTTTTGCCGTGCCGGTAGCAGCAATCTACAGAGTGCTGTACAAGCAGCTGTGGCATGCCGGTGAAGGACGGGAGAATTAAATGTTTTTTTGCTTACGTAATACATTGGAGCTGGATGTTACGCGGCCTGTGAGCGACATGGCCGCATTTTTTGACTATCAGCCAGCACCGTCAGCCGCGCTTACGCTGACGCTTGCGCGTGAGCACGGCTGCGTCAGTGCCTGCCTGCAAGGTGCTGAGCAAAGCATTACAGCGAGCGAGCCGTGCAGCGAAATTGCGGCGAGCGGCGAGGTAACACGCTGCGTGAAGCTTGTTGTGCTGAAGGTTTTTGCCGAGCTTACCGGTCTGCAGCCTAAGCTGCCGTGGGGCATTCTCACAGGCGTGCGCCCGACGAAGCTGGCGCATAAGCTGCTGGACAGCGGCGTAGAGGCTGCGGCATTGCCGGAATACCTGAGCGAAAATTATTTGCTGCCGATGGCGCAGGGAAGGCTGCTTACGGGCATTGCTCTGAAGCAGAAGCATATCCTCAGCGACAGTACGCGCCTTACGGATACCGGTATTTATATCGGCGTGCCGTATTGTCCTTCGCGCTGCAGCTATTGCTCGTTCCCGGCGGGAATTGTGCCGCAGAACGAAGAATCTCAGCAAAACTTTGTAAATATGATTGAACAAGACCTGCAAAATGTGGTACAATTAATAGGTATGCATAGCTTGTGTGTAAAATCACTTTATATCGGTGGTGGCACACCTACGAGCCTCAGTGATAAGGTATTTGCACGTCTGCTGCAGGCAGTGGAACGAAAACTGCTGCAAAGCAACTGCGAAGGCTTGCAGCATCTGCGCGAGTTCACGGTAGAGGCCGGTCGCCCGGACTGCTTCAGTGCGGCTAAATTGGCGGCGATGGAGGCAGCGGGAGTGAACCGCATCAGCGTCAATCCGCAGAGCTTCCATGATAAAACGCTGCAGCTGATTGGCAGGCGTCATAGCGTCAGGGATTTTTACAATGCCTATGAGCTTGTGCGCAAAAGCCAGATTCCTGTTGTGAATGTGGATCTGATTATCGGTCTGCCGCAGGAAACGGAGCAGGAGATAGCATATTCACTGGAGCAGGCAGTGAAGCTGGCACCGGAGAATCTTACTGTGCATACGCTTACGCTGAAGCGCAGTGCGCCGCTCTTTCAGAAGCAGGAGCAGGCAGTGCTGACTACGCAGGTAGCGGAAACAATGGTGCAGCGGGCCGCTGAGATGGCTGCTGCGATAGGGTTAGAGCCTTACTATCTGTACCGCCAGCATTATATGCTGGGGCATCTGGCAAACATCGGTTATGCCAAGCCCGGTACGGAAAGTATCTATAATATCCAGATGATGGAGGAACGTCATCCGGTGATTGGTGTGGGACCTGCATCTGCCAGCAAGGTGCCTTTGCCTGACGGACACCATCTGCATAAACTGAATATGCCGAAAAATGTGGCAGTGTATGGGGCGCGCCTGCAGGAGCTGGCAGAGCGTCGCCGTGATTTGTTTAATATAGAAGGCACAGACCTGTAAATGGGTATGAGTGCCGTTAGGAGAGGATAGACTATGCTGACAACAGCACCCAGAGGTACGAAGGATATTATGCCTTCTGACGTTAACGCTTGGCGTTATCTGGAAGAAACCATGCGCAAGATTTGCGCACAATATGGCTACAAAGAAATCAGAACTCCTGTGTTTGAGCATACAGAGCTGTTCCAACGCGGTATCGGTGATACCACCGACGTAGTTGAAAAGGAAATGTATACCTTTACCGACCGCGGTAACCGCAGTATTACCCTGCGTCCGGAAAACACCGCTAGTGCTGTCCGCGCTTACGTTGAGCATAAGCTGAGCAAGGATGACGCTGCCACGAAGTTCTATTACATCGGACCTATGTTCCGTTATGACCGTCCGCAGGCAGGCCGTCTGCGTGAGTTCCACCAGTTCGGTGTGGAAGCTTTGGGCGTAACCGGTCCGAATGTCGATGCGGAAATCATTCTGCTGGCTGTGCAGGTACTGCAAAGCCTGGGCCTGAAGGACTTGAAGCTGAAAATCAATTCCGTAGGCTGCCCCAAATGCCGTCCGCAGCACAGAGAAAAGCTGCAGGCTTTCTTCAAGCCTAATTTTGACGAGCTGTGCAAGGATTGCCAGGGCCGTTTCGACCGCAATCCGCTGCGCCTTTTGGACTGCAAAAATCCGCACTGCCATGAGCTGGGCGAGGGCGCACCGAGCCTGGAGGAATGCCTGTGCGATGAATGCAAGGAACACTTTGAGGGCCTGAAGCAGCTGCTGACCGCTGCAGGTGTTGAATATGAGGTTGACCACAATCTTGTGCGCGGCCTTGATTATTATACAAAAACTGCTTTTGAAATCCAGTACGCTCCGCTGGGCGCACAAAGCGCTGTTTGCGGCGGCGGCCGTTACGACGGACTGGTACAGGAAATCAGCGGTGACGAAGCTCGCCCTGGCATCGGCTTTGCTATGGGTATGGAGCGCGTGCTGCTGGCTCTGGAGAAGCAGAATCTGCTGCCCGAATTTGATGAAAGCATTGACGCTTATGTTGTCTGCCCTAAGCAGGAAAACTTTGCGCTGGCCTTCAAAACCGCCATCGAGCTGCGTCGCAACGGCTTTAAGGTTGAATACGACTTTAACGGCCGCAGCATGAAGTCCCAGATGAAGCAGGCCAACAAATTCCAGGCTAAGCAAGTGTTAATATTTGGCGAGGATGAGCTCAGCCGTAATGCCGTTACTGTGCGTAACATGGCAACAAGCGAGCAACATGAAATCGCTGTTAATGATATTATTAGTTATTTCAATACTTTATAAGTAGAGGTGCTAAAGATGATTAATGAAAAACGCAGCCATCATTGTGGTGTGCTGACCAAGGAGCAAGCCGGCGAACAGGTTGTACTGTGCGGCTGGGTTGCTAAACGACGTGACCACGGCGGATTGATTTTTATCGATTTGCGTGACCGCAGCGGTATCGTGCAGGTTGTTGCCGATCCCGAAAGCGCAGGCAGCAGCTTCAAAACTGCCGAAGACATCCGTAACGAATATGTTATCAAAGTAATTGGTAATGTACGTCTGCGTGATGAGGACACCATCAACGAAAACATTCCTACCGGTACTATCGAAGTACTGGCACATGATATCGAAGTGCTGAACGGTGCTAAAACTCCTCCGTTCTACATCAAAGACGGCATTGATACTGATGAGAACCTGCGTCTGAAATACCGTTATCTGGACCTGCGCCGTCCGGAAATGCAACGCAACCTGATTCTGCGTCACAAGGTTGCTAAGCTGATGCGTGACTATCTTGATGATAACCATTTCCTCGAGATTGAAACTCCGATGCTGTGCAAATCCACTCCGGAGGGTGCTCGTGACTACCTCGTTCCGAGCCGTGTAAACCCCGGCAAGTTCTATGCACTGCCGCAATCTCCGCAAATCTTCAAACAGCTGCTGATGGTAGCCGGTATGGAGCGTTACTTCCAAATCGCACGCTGCTTCCGTGATGAGGACCTGCGTGCCGATCGTCAGCCGGAATTCACCCAGCTGGACATGGAAATGTCCTTCATGGAAGTTGATGAAATCTTGGAGCTGATGGAAGGCTTAATCCACCACATCTTCAAGGGTGCTCTGGGCAAGGATATCCAGATTCCTTTCCAACGTCTGACTTGGGACGATGCTATGGATCGTTTCGGCAGCGATAAACCGGACCTGCGCTTTGGCATGGAGCTGAAAAATGTCAGCGAAGCTGTTCAAGGCTGCACCTTCCAGGTATTCAACAATGTTATCGCTAACGGCGGTCAGGTAAAATGCATTAACGTTAAGGGTTATGCAGATATTCCGCGTCGTCAGCTGGATGAGCTCGTTAAATTCTGCGGTATCTACGGTGCTAAGGGTATGGCTTGGCTGCAATTCCCGGCAGAAGGCGGCGTAAAATCCTCCATCGCTAAATTCTTCAGCGATGAAAACATCGAAGCAATCAAAAAAGCTGCTGAAGTTGAAGCAGGTGACCTGCTGCTCTTCGTTGCCGATAAACCGTCTGTAGTTGCTGCTTCTCTGGGCGCACTGCGTATCGAAATGGCTAAACGCCGTGGTCTGATTGATCCGGATAAGCTGGCCTTCACCTGGGTTGTTGACTTCCCGATGTTCGAGTACAACGAGGAAGAAAAACGTTATGTTGCAATGCACCATCCGTTCACCGCTCCGCGTGACGAGGACCTGCCGCTGCTGCTGACTAACCCCGGCAAGGTATATGCTAAGGCTTATGATATGGTTCTGAACGGCACCGAAATCGGCGGCGGTTCCATCCGTATCCATCGCCGCGACGTACAGAAGAAGGTATTCGAAGCTATCGGCCTGTCCGATGAGGAAGCACAAGAGAAGTTTGGCTTCATGATGAACGCATTCGAATACGGTGCTCCGCCACATGGTGGTCTGGCATTCGGTCTTGACCGTCTGATCATGATTATGGCTCAGCGCGATTCTATCCGCGACGTAATTGCTTTCCCGAAAACTCAGAGCGCATCCGATCTGATGACTCAGGCTCCTAACGATGTTGATGAAAAACAGCTGCGTGAGCTGCACATCAAAACCAGCCTGCTGATGAAGAAGGACAAAGAAGACAAATAAGCACTTTAGCCTGCTTCTGTCAAGAGGATAAAGCAAAATAAATATTCAAAAATTTTTAATGGAAGCGTTGAAAAACGCTTCCATTTTTGGTATTATATGTATGTCGATAGAAGTTAAAGACAATTGAAGAATAGTTGTTAATTATACCCCTGCGATGTTCGTTACATTGCTCCAAAGGTTTTGAGCCAACACTCTAACCTAGGGAGCCTGATACTCCTTCTTTCAAAAACATGCCTCCTTTGAGTGGACGTTTGCGATTGGTAGGGAAGGCACCCACCTGCACATGCAGGTTCAAAACACGGAGCTGGACGGCATTGTGGGGATTAATTTTTTTATGAGATAATTTTTGTCACAGAAAGATACAGGTAAAGAGTGATGGAAAATCTATTCGGTAATTTATTTGAAACTGAAAAGCGACAGACGAAGCCTTTGGCTGACCGCATGCGTCCGGAGCGCCTTAGCGACTTTGTAGGGCAGGAGAGCGCCGTGGGCGCAGGCAGTCCGCTGCGCCGCATGATTGAGCGTGATGTACTGCAATCCGTGCTCTTTTACGGACCTCCGGGAACAGGCAAAACAACGCTGGCGAAGGTCATCTCGCATGTCACCGGCGAAAAGTTTGAAGCCATCAACGCCGTTTCCAGCGGTGTGCCCGAGCTGCGCAAGCTTATCGCCAAGGCGCAGGAGGACAGACGCAACGGACGCGGCCGTACTATCGTGTTTATCGACGAGATTCATCGCTTCAACAAGGCGCAGCAGGATGTGTTGCTTCCCTATGTGGAAAACGGCACTATAGTGCTCATCGGTGCTACTACCGAAAACCCTTTCTTCGAAATCAATTCGCCATTGCTTTCGCGTATGAAGGTGGTGCGTTTGGAAAAGCTGCAGGCACCGCAGATTCAGCAGATTTTGGAGCGAGCGATTGCCGACACTGAGCGTGGTTTTGGCAACAGCTTTAAGGCGGAGCCTGAGGCGCTGAGGATTATTGCCGATTTTGCGGCAGGTGATGCCCGCAGTGCGCTGAACATTCTGGAGCAGGCCGAGTTCATGCTGCCGGAGGAGGGCGAGCGTGTGCTGACTGTAGCAACCTTGCGCAGCGTTATCGGTACGGCGCTGCAGCGTTACGATAAAAAGGGCGACCAGCATTATGATATCGTCAGCGCTTTTATCAAGAGCATGCGCGGCGGCGATGCGGATGCGGCGCTGCATTATATGGCGCGCATGATTGAGGGCGGTGAAGACGTACGCTTTGTGGCACGCCGCGTTGTTATCTGCGCAGCGGAGGATGTAGGTCTGGCTGACCCACAGGCGCTGGTGGTAGCCAACGCTGCGGCTCAGGCTGCCGATTTTGTCGGCTGGCCTGAGGCGCAGATACCGTTGGCGGAGGCTGTGTGCTATATCGCCAACGCACCCAAGAGCAACACGGCCTATATGGGCATTGCCAAGGCGCGTGCGGATGTGCGCAGCCGTAACTGCGGCAGTGTGCCCAAGCATCTGCGTGATGCGCATTATCCCGGTGCTGCCAAGCTGGGACACGGTATAGATTACAAATATCCGCACAACTTCCCCGGGGGCTGGGTGGAGCAGCAGTACCTGCCGGATGAGCTGGTGGGAACGCGCTATTACATTCCCAGCGGTCACGGTCAGGACAAGGGGCGCAGATAAAAATAACACAATTAGAAATTTAAGCTATACAGCTAAATTTTGCAGAAATTATTTGTGTCGCAATCTAGCATTTTTTCTGTTAATAGTGTATACTATACCTATATTATAGACTATTGTATTAGACAGAAAGGGTGTGAAGATCATAGCTTTAAGCAACAGGCAGAAGCAAATTGCTGAAATTGTACGTCTGGACGGACCTATTACCGGCGAGCATATAGCCGAAAGGTTGAATGTAACCCGCGCTGCCTTACGCAGTGATCTGGCAATCCTTGTTATGGGCGGTATTCTTGATGCGAGACCGAAGGTTGGTTATTTTTATACCGGTAAAAATACTTTGGGTATGCTGATGGAAGAAATTTCTGCTATTACTGTGCAGGATCTGCAGTCGGTACCGGTAGCGATTAAACATGACAAGAGCGCCTACGAAGCAGTTGTTACCATGTTCCTTGAGGATGTCGGAACGGTGTTCGTGCTGGATGAGGAAGGCATGCTGAACGGCATTTTGTCGCGAAAGGATTTACTGAAGGCTGCTATCAATAATAATGATTTGCGTGATATTCCCGTGGTCATGGTAATGACGCCGATTTCCAAAATCATCGTAGCTACTCCGGATGAGCCTGCCGCTTCGGCAGCTCGCAGACTGATTGACAATGAAATCGACTGTCTGCCGGTAGTAAAAATCATTGATGAAAAGAAGCGCATGTACCAAGTATTGGGACGTATTACAAAAACTAATTTTACTCGTCTGCTGGTAGATCTGGCTGAGGGTAAGGGGGGTAATTATCATAATAACGAAGCTTAATCCGGTTATTTATGCTGTATCTGACTCTATTGGTGAAACTGCGGAGTCCGTAGTTAAGGCAACCACCAGTCAGTTCGTAGAAGAAAAATTTGATGTTATCCGTGTTCCTTACGTAAAGGACAAGGAACAGATTGATAAAATTGTAGAAGAGGCTGCAACAAATAATGCGGTTATCTGCTATACAATCGTATCGCCGGAGCTGCGCGAGCATATGGCGGACAAGGCTATGAGCAGTGATGTTGAGGTAGTTGACGTTTTGGGACCGATGCTGAAATCCATTGAAAAGTCTACCGGTCTGCTGCCGAAAAATCAGGCTGGCCTGATTCACTCTCTGGACCACGAATACTTCAAGCGTGTTGAGGCTGTGGAATTTGCTGTTAAATACGATGATGGCAAAAATCCTTTGGGCCTGCTGAAGGCGGACGTTGTTATTATCGGCGTTTCCCGTACCTCCAAAACACCGCTGAGTATGTATCTGGCACACAAGCAGATTAAGGTTGCCAACGTGCCGCTGGTACCGGAGCTGGCTCCGCCTGAAGAGCTTTTCAAGGTGCCGCCGTATAAGATTATCGGCCTGTTGATTGACCCGTTTAAGCTGAACGAAATCCGCAGCGAGCGCCTGAAAACCATGGGCCTGTCCGATACTGCGACCTATGCCGATATGAAGCGTATTGATGACGAGCTGGCTTACGCTAAGGGCATTATGCGCCGTCTGCACTGCCAGATTATCAACGTTTCCAACCGTGCGATTGAAGAAACCGCCGGTATTATCATGGAGTATGTGCGCAAGAACAAGGAACGCCATCACGAAAACTAAATTAGTGTAGCTCTGAGCTGCTGTTGCAGTGAGTCAGAAAGTAAACGGCCATTGGCAGCAAAGCGTCTGCCGGTGGCCGTTTTTGGATAAAGAGGGTTGAAGGAGGTTGCCTTAGTGCACAGATACGTTTTTCATATTCCCTGCGCTGTTTATGATAACGGTGCGTTAAAGTCTGCTCCGTGGCAGCAGGTGATAGATGAGTTTGCTGAGGTACTGTATAAGCATACGGACGGCTTTTTCGTGCAAGAGGCCGTGGGCTATTATAAGGGACGCTGCTATGCGGAAAAGCTGTTGGTGGCTTATATTGATGCCGATGTGGCTGATGATTTTGTGCGTATTGCCCGCATTTTGCAGCAGGAATGCTATGCCTACGAGCGTGACGGTGAGCTTTTTATTGCGAAGTGATGCCTGCACTTTTAACGGATTGCGTTTTTATGCAGCCTCGGTAAGAGGGAATAGCTGTTGCAGGCAGTAGCACAAAGCTTTGCAAATATGCTATAATAATATATTATGATTTAGATTTAGAGGTGCAAAAAACTATGGCACGCTTTGCTGTAAAGACATTAGAATTTGATAAAGTAAAAAATATGCTGGCCTCCAAGGCCGCTACCTTTTTAGGCAAGCAGGCAATAATTTCCCTGCAGATTGAAAGTGAATTCAGTAAGGTTAAGCGCCTGCAGGAGGAAACTGCGGAAGCACTGCGCATTTTGGATGAAGGCAGACGTTTCCCCTTCGGCGGTGCGTTCAATATTACGGCCGACGTGAAGCGCGCGGAGCTTGGCAGTGTGCTGGAGCCGGAAGAGCTGCAGCATATCCAGACAACGGTGCAGGCTTTTGCTTCGATGAAGGATTTCACTGCGGAAAATGCAGAAACTGCGCCTAATCTGGCTGAATACGGTGCGGAGCTGACGCAGTTTAGCCGTCTGGAAAAGCAGATTGGCAGTGCGATTGATGAGCATGGCGAAATCAAGGATAACGCTTCGCCGAAGCTCGGCGGCTTGCGTACCGCAATTCAGATTGCCAAAAACCGCGTGAAGGAAAAGCTCGACAGCATTCTGCATGACCCGAATAACCAGAAGTATTTCATGGATAACATCGTGACGATGCGCGGTGACCGTTACGTTATCCCTGTGAAGCAGGAATATAAGATGAACTTCCCCGGCATTGTGCACGACCAGAGCGGTACGGGTGCAACGCTGTTTATCGAGCCGCTGGCTGTTGTCAATCTGAACAATGATATCAAGCGTTATGTTGCAGAGGAGCACGAGGAAATCGAGCGTATTCTGCGTCAGCTTACGCAGAACGTGGGCGCGGAGGCGAAGGCACTGCTGGCTTCGCTGGAAATCTTTACTACGCTGGACGTTATCTGTGCCAGAGCTTTGCTGGCGCAGGAGCAGCATGCGGTACGACCGATGCTGGTGCTGTCCGGCGGCGTAGAAATTGCGCAGGGACGTCATCCGCTGCTGCCGAAGGATACGGTAGTGCCTTTGGATGTACAGCTGGGCGATAAATTCACCATGCTGCTGATTACCGGCCCCAACACCGGCGGTAAAACGGTAGCACTAAAGGCTGTAGGCCTCTTTGCGCTGATGGCGCAGATCGGTCTGTTTATTCCCGCAAGCAGTGCCAAGCTGCCGGTGTTCCGCGCAGTTTATGCGGATATCGGCGATGAACAGAGCATTGAGCAGAGCCTTTCAACCTTCTCTGCGCATATGACGAATTTAATCAGTATCTTAAACGAGGTCAAGGCAGGAGATTTGGTGCTGATTGACGAAATCTGTGCTGGTACGGATCCGAACGAGGGCGCTGCGCTGGCTATGGCGATGTTGGAACACCTGCATGAGCAGGGCGTGTTGACGATGGTAACAACCCACTACAGCGAGCTGAAAACCTTTGCCTACGGTCACGAGGGTATGGAAAATGCCAGCGTGGAATTTGACCCCGTGTCGCTGCGTCCTACCTATCGTTTGCTGATGGGTGTGCCGGGAAGCAGTAATGCCTTCAACATCAGCCGCCGCTTGGGTTTGGCTGAGGATATTATCCAAAATGCCGGCGAGCTGCTGAATCAGGAGCATGTGCATATGGAAAATGTACTGCAGGAGCTGGACAGCGAGCGTCGTCGTTATGAAAGCGGCAGCAAGGAGATTGAGGACCTGCGTCGCGAAAGCGAGCAGCTGCGCAACGCATTGGCGTACTCCAAGAGTGAGTTTGAGCGACGTAAGAATGAAATGCTGCGCAAGGCGCGTGAGCAGGCGGACGAAATCTACCGCCGCAGCCGCCGCGAATCCGAAGCAGTGCTGAAGGAGCTGCGCTCCATGAAGGCTGACTTCGATACGAAGCGCTTGGAGCAGGCGGCAGAGGAAGCGCGCAAGAAGCTCAACAAGACATTGAGCGAGGACGCACCGTTGCCGGAGGGCGAACCGTTGTCCGCCAAGACGGCCAAGAAGGGCCTGAATGTCTTTGTTGTTTCTTTAGGGAAGAACGGCATTATTACCGATGTCAACGGCAACGATGTAACAGTGCAGGTGGGTATTCTGAAAATGACTGTGCCGGCAAAAAAATGCCTGCTGACCAAGGCACAGCCTACGCATACCGATGCTGCGCCTAAAAAGCGCAAGGGCTTCAGCAAGAATGCTGCTGCCAATTACGCACACCAGATGTTCATTGCCAAATCAGGCAGTGCCAAACAGGAAATTGATTTGCGCGGGATGACGCTTGATGAAGCAATTCCCGTTGTAGATAAAGCTATTGATGATGCACTGATTGCCGGTATCGGCCAGCTGCGACTCATCCATGGCAAGGGAACCGGTGCCTTGCGCGCCGGACTGACAGCGTATCTGTCGACCAACCGCTTTGTCAAGAAGCTGGAAACGGCAGCGCTGGAGGCCGGTGGCAGTGGCGCTACGGTAATTGATTTGTAATTTTGAAAGGAGTAGTTAACTATGACTATGAGTATTGCTGCAAAACACGCTAAGGGTAAATCTGCCCAAGATAAAATTTTCGGAGCTAACGCTGCTGCTGTGGCAGCAGCTGCCAAATACGGCAAGGATGCCGTTACCAACGCTACCATCGGCGCTATTCTGGATGAGGATGAAAAGCTCGTCTGCCTGCCGACTGTAGAAGAGGTTTTCCGTGGTCTTTCCACTAACGAAATGATTGCTTACGCACCTATCAGCGGTCTGCCTGAATATCTGGACTGCGTACTGACTGCTGCTTTCGGCAACTCCCGTCCGGAAGGCTACATTTCCGCAGTTGCAACTGCAGGCGGCACCGGTGCTATCCACCATGCTATCTGGAACTACACCGAAACCGGTGATACCGTGCTCTGCTCCGACTGGTATTGGGGCGCTTACAAAGTACTGTGCCAGGATATGGGCCGTAATTTTACCACCTATAAAATGCTGGACGAAAACAATAAGTTCAACCTGCCTGCTTTGAAGGAAAAGGTTGACGAGCTGCTTGCTAAGCAGGATAACCTGCTGTATTTGCTGAATACTCCTGCACACAATCCTACCGGCTACAGCCTGAGCAGTGAGGATATGGACGGCGTGCTGGCAATTCTGAAGGAAGCTGCCGTACCGGGCAAAAATATCGTTTTCTTCTTGGACGTTGCTTACATTGATTATGCCGGCGAAAAAGAAGAAGTACGCAAAATCTTTAAAAAGCTTTCCGGTCTGCCCGCCAACATTCTTTGCATTGTCGGCTACAGCATGTCCAAAGGCTTCACCATGTACGGTCAGCGTACCGGTGCTATGATTGGCGTTTCCTCCGACAAGAGCGTTATTGACGAGTTCGCTGCTATCAACCAATACACCAGCCGTGCAACCTGGTCCAACATCAACCGTCCGGCTATGCGCACTCTGGCAACCATTTACAGCAATCCCGAGCTGCTGGCGAAGGTTTGCGCCGAGCGTGATTACTATTATCAGATGATTAAGGCACGTGCCGACCTGTTCACCAAGGAAGCAGAAGAATGCGGCCTGCCGATGCTGCCGTATGTAGCAGGCTTCTTCCTGTCTATCCCCGCTAAAAACCCGGATGCAATCTGCGAAAAGCTGCATGAGGACAACATTTTTGCAGTTCCTTTGGCTGCAGGTGTGCGTATCGCTGTTTGTGCCGTACCTCTGAAGAAAATCAAAGGCATGGCTGCTAAGGTCAACGCTGCAATGCAAGCCGTTGGCGAATAAAATGCTTAAGCTGCAGTTGTCCAATGGACAAATTATCGAAGTAGAGGAGGGCAGCACTCTGCTGCCTTTAGCTCAAAAATTGAGCGATAAATATGCTTCTCCCATCGTTATGGGACTCTATAACGGTGAGGAATGTGACCTGCAGCGTCCGCTTACTGCCGACGGCACTGTTGATTTCGTGGAAGTCAACAATTCCGTAGGCATGCGTGTTTATGTGCGCACGCTGCTGTTTATGCTGATTGCGGCAACCAAAAAGCTTTATCCCGATGTACATCTGGAGGTGCGCAATTCCCTGGGAAGCGCGCTCTACTGCAAGGATAACAGCGAGCGTAAGCTCACCGCTGAAGATATTCGCAGCATTGAAGAATATATGCATAAAATGGCAGAACGCAGGGAGCCTATTAAGCTGCTGCGTCTGCCTAAATCCGAGGCTATTGATATGGCCTGCGCCATCTGCAGCGATGATAACCTGGCGCTGCTGGCTCAGGTGCCGGACGACACCGTGCTGACGATTAACATTCTGGAGGGTGTCCCAGGTTATCTCTTCGGCCCCATGTGCCCGGATGCCGGTTATGTGCCGCATTTTGAGCTGCTGCCGTATGCTGACGGTGTGATTATCAATTATCCTGACGACGGCAGCTGGCAGGTGCTGCCGCCATTTGTAGACCAGCCGCGCCTTAACGATGCCTATCAGGAAGCAGAAGAATGGTCTGCCATGATTCATTGCAATACTGTTGGCAAGCTCAATAAAATTATTGATTTAGGCTATGCCGAAAAGATTATTCAGGTAGCGGAAGCGCTGCATGAAAAGAAGCTGGCTAATATTGCCGATATTCTGGCAAGTCACCATGAGCTGAAGCTGGTGCTGATTGCAGGTCCGTCATCTTCCGGCAAGACCTCTACGGCACAGCGTTTGAGCATACAGATGGCAGTCAACGGCCTGCGTCCGATTGCCGTTTCCATGGATGACTATTATAAAAATCGTGTTGATTCGCCGCGTAAAGCTGACGGCAGCTATGACTTTGAATGCCTGGAGGCTATCGACCTGGAGCTGTTCAACGATCATTTGCAGCGTCTGCTGGCAGGCGAAAAGGTTAAAATGCCTAAGTATAACTTCCGTACCGGCTGCCGTGAATATCGCGGCAACGAGCTGCAGCTGCAGGAAAATTCCGTGCTGGTTATCGAAGGCATCCACGGCTTGAACGAAAAGCTGACGCCGTCCGTACCGGCGGAACATAAAATCAAAATTTACGTCAGTGCGCTTACACCGATGTCCTTTGATGAGTACAACCGTATCCGTACTACCGATATGCGTCTGCTGCGCCGCATGGTGCGCGACAGTCAATTCCGTTCGCATGATGCGGAAACTACGCTGAGGACTTGGGCAGACGTGCGTGAGGGTGAAGAAAAATACATCTTCCCGTACCAGAGTAGTGCCGACATAATTTTCAACACCACGCTGATTTATGAATTTGCTGTACTGAAAAAATATGCGGAGCCGCTGCTGCGTGCTGTACCGCAGTCCGCAGGCATGGCTTATACTACTGCGCGCCGTCTGCTGAACATTTTAAGCTACGTTAAGCCGTTGGAGGATGAGGTTATTCCCAATAATTCTATCCTGCGCGAATTTATCGGCGGCAGCGTGTTTAAGGACGCACTATGATTGAAAGAATGCATTAAGTATAATTTATGCTATGCTCAATTCGATAAGAAAAGTGCTTGAATTGAAAAAATAATATTAAAGTTTTTACTTATTTTTAGCTTCAAAGGCGTTCTGCCAAAAGTAGGGCAGGACGCCTTATTTTCAACCATAACAGTAAGAATTTTCACACTTTTCTTGACATTATCACAATTATCTGATAATATAAATCCGTAAGATTTTTGCACGCCTACCAGGAGTAGGCCACTGTAGCGTTACGAACGCCTTATGTATTATTTGAAGTAGTACATAAGGCGTTTTTTAACAAGAAAGGAGTTGAAGGAATGGTAACACTGAAAGAAGATACAAGAAAATCTATTGCCGAACTAACCCTGATGGATGATATTTTTATGAACAAGGTCTTTGATAATGACATCGGGCGTACCGCACTGCTGTTGCGAATTATCCTAAAGAATGATAAGATAAAGGTGATAAAGGCTACGGCACAGCAGAAGCTGAAAAATTTGCTCGGACATGATCTGCAGCTGGACATTTTGGCACAAAACGAAAACGGTACGCTCTTTAACGTAGAAATACAAAACCAAAGCAGCGGTGCAGCGGCACGCAGAGCACGCTATCATCTGAGTCTGCTTGATTCACTGAGCTTGCCTAAGGGCAAGACCTATAAGCAGCTGCCGGATAATTATGTTGTTTTTATCACTCAAAATGATGTACTCAAGGGCGGTTTGCCTTTATATCACATCAACAGGAAAATCGAAGAAAACGATAAAGCTTTTGCTGACGGTTCGCATATCATCTATGTAAATAATAAAATTAAAGATGAAACGCCGTTAGGCAGGCTGATGCATGATTTCACTTGCAAAAATCCTGACGATATGTATTATCCCGAGTTGGCAGAAAAAGCAAGATATTTTAAGGAAACGGAAAAGGGGTTGACGAACATGGGCGATGTATTTGAAAAATTTGCAGCAAAAAGAGCTAAGGAAGCAGCAGAAGCAACTACTAAAGAAAATAAGATTGAATTTGCTAAGGGACTCTTGGCTGATGGTATGAGCATTGAGTTTACCGTGCGTCATTCCAAGCTGTCGGAAGCAGAGGTGCGCGAGCTGGCCTCTAAGCTGAGCGCATAATTGAAAAAGTCGCTTGTGCATGCTGCCAAGTCTTTTGGGAAGGTAAGCATATATCTGAAGGCTGTTACTTGGAGAAACTGCTGATATAAGCATACCGGGTGCCGGAATTTACAAAATAAAAAAGCTGTTGTACGTTTGCTTGCGTACAACAGCTTTTGTGTTAGCGGTAAAAAATTATTTGCGGAACATTTTGTCGAAGCGCTCCAGCAGACCGGCCTTGAAGCAGAGCACCAGGCCGCCGACAGCGCCGACTGCTGCCTGCAGAATCTGGTAGGGCAGTTTGATATAAGCGTAGTGTGGTGTGCTGTAAATAAAGGCTCGTCCCAGAGAATAGCCCACAACCATGATGACAGCGCCTAAAATTACGCCGAGAGCAGCGCCCTTGAAGCTTACCTTGCCGCCGCGGTGTGCCAAGAGGCAGATGACAACAGCCTGAATGCCGTGAGTAACCAGAGAAACGAACATCGGTGTCGGGTAGAAGAATAAATCGCCCAAGAAGGCACCAACGCCGCCGACGATGAAGGCAGCCTTGGGGTCGTCCAGCAGAATTGCTGCCGTGCAGATGATAACATCATTGAGATATAAATGGCCGCCCGGTACCGGCAGACCGAAGGAGCTCATCATAATGTTGAGCGCCATAAACAGTGCGGTGATGCAGATTGCCAGGGTGGCGTTACTTTTTTGTGCGTTACGTTCTATATGTTCCATATAAACATTCCCCTCTTTAGTAAGATGATAAAAACTATTATATCGCTGTTTGGTTATAATAATATTGCCAGAACAGAAAAATTATCTATGGTCAGATTAGCCGGGGAATTTCTTTCGCTAATTCTTCATAAAATTTTTGGTAGAATAAAGCAGGTATTTTTGGTATAATTATTGAATAGAGTATAGGAATAAGTAAAAAAATGGGAGGTCGCTATCGTGACAGAACTTAAGAAATTCAAACGTGTAGTTTTAAAGCTTAGTGGTGAAGCCCTGGCCGGTGAAAAAGGCTTTGGCATTGATCCGACAGTAGTATATGCCTTGGCCAAGCAAATCAAGGCTGTAGTTGAGACAGGTGTGGAGGTTGCTATCGTTAACGGCGGCGGTAACTTCTGGCGCGGACTCAGCGGCAGCAACAAGGGCATGGACCGTGCTACTGCTGACTACATGGGAATGCTGGCAACCGTTATCAACTCTTTGGCGTTGCAGGATGCTTTGGAAAACTTAGAGGTTCCGACCCGTGTGCAGACCGCTATTGAAATGCGTCAGATTGCAGAACCCTACATTCGTCGCCGTGCTATCCGCCATATGGAAAAAGCAAGAGTCGTTATTTTTGCCGCAGGTACCGGTAACCCCTATTTCTCCACCGATACCACCGCTGCTCTGCGTGCTGCGGAAATCGAAGCAGATGCTATTCTGATGGCTAAAAAAGGCGTAGATGGTGTTTATGACAGCGATCCGGCAGTTAATCCGGATGCGAAGAAATTTGATGAGCTGCCTTACATCGAGGTTATCAAACGTCATCTCAGCGTAATGGATTCCACTGCAATCAGCCTGTGCATGGATAACAACATTCCTATTGTAGTATTTAATATTGATGAACCGGGTAACATTCTGCGTGCTGCTGCAGGCGAAAAAATTGGTACCCTGGTAGGAGGTAAGGAATAATGGCAACAGTTAATGAAATTATCAGCGGTATCGAGAGCAAGATGGAAAAATCCGTTGCTGCTCTGCGTGTGGATTTGGCAAGCCTGCGTGCTGGTCGTGCAACTCCCTCTCTGCTGGAGAAGGTTATGGTTGATTACTACGGTTCCCCGACACCTGTAACTCAGGTGGCAAGCGTAACCGTACCGGAACCGCGTATGATTGTTATTCAACCTTGGGAGAAAAACATTCTGAAGGATATCGAAAAAGCAATTATGAAATCTGACCTCGGTCTGAACCCGAATAGCGACGGTATCTGCATTCGTCTGAACCTGCCGCAGCTGACCGAAGAGCGTCGTAAGGATCTGGTTAAGGTTGTACATAAAAAAGCCGAGGAATACCGTGTTGTAGTCCGCAACCTGCGCCGTGATGCCAACGATGCTATCAAAAAGACCGAAAAGGCTAAGGAAATCACCGAGGACGAGGCTAAGAAGGGTACTGAAAAGGTACAGAAGCTGACAGATAAGGTTATGAAGGAAATCGACACTGCAGCTGCTAACAAAGAAAAAGAAGTAATGGAAGTATAATGGAAATTCCACAGGTTTTGGCACTGCCTCTGGATGAGGCTGCCCGTCGCCTGGAGGCCGCAGGCTGCAGCTATGAGGTGCAGCCTCTGCTGCCGCCGCGTGCAAGCGAGGCAGACTTTGAAGGACGTGAGGTGCGCAGATATGTAGTAAGACAACAGCAGTTGTCTGCTAATAGATTAGCTCTTACCATTGTGTATAGATAAGGAAGGAGGTGCGACGAATGGCTCTGAAAATTGATAAGGATTCTTGCGTAGGCTGCGGTACTTGTGCTGCTACCTGCCCCGTTGGCGCTATTACTGAAGTTGACGGTAAATACGAAATCGGTGAAGACTGCGTAGAATGCGGCGCTTGCGCTGCCAGCTGCCCGGTTGGCGCTATTGAGTAATTCAAGACTGCAATGCAAAATCAGGAAGGCGGCCTCCCGCAAGGGGGAGGCACGCCTCTTCTTTAATCAGGGGAAAAGTAAAGAAAACTAAAAGCAAGTTACAAATTTTAGCGAAAGGCTTGATGCTTGTGTTTAGAGGCTTGTTTCAAACAAAAAATAAGACTAAGAATAATATTGTAATGCATACTGAGGATCTGGATATGCAGAATATTCCTCAGCATATTGCTATTATTATGGACGGCAACGGTCGCTGGGCTAAGGCTCAGGGCAAGGTGCGTACCTTTGGCCATCAGGCCGGAGCGGAAACACTGAAAACTATTGTCCGTGCAGCTGATAAGCTGGGAGTTAAGGTTATCAGTGCTTATGCATTTTCGACAGAAAACTGGAAGCGTCCGGTGACGGAGGTAAACTTCATCATGGAGCTTTTAAGCCGTTATCTGACCAATGAGATTGACGAATTTAACGAAAATAACGTACAGGTGCGTTTTATCGGCTCGCGTAAAGGTCTGCCTGAGATTGTGCAGCAGAAGATGGAGCACGCAATAGAGGCAACGAAAAACAACACCGGTATTATTTTGAATTTGGCTATAAACTACGGCGGACAGGCAGAAATCCTGCATGCTGTACGTACCATTGCGGCAGAAGCCGCCAACGGTACTCTTGCCGTAGACGATATAGATAATAATGTGATTGAAAACCATTTGTATACCAAGGGCCTGCCTGCGCCGGATCTGCTTATCCGTCCGGGCGGTGATTTGCGTATCAGCAACTTTTTGCTCTGGCAGATTGCTTATGCGGAAATCTGGACGACTAAGGTGTTCTGGCCGGAGTTTACACCGGATCATCTGGTGGAGGCGATTTTGGCTTATCAGGGGCGCGAACGCCGTTTCGGCGGTTTAGTCAGCCGGTAAGACGCCGTATACGTCGTCAGAGCTCCTAGCAGTACGAGTATTGATATTCAAGGCTCCAATCAATTTTATAATTCAAAGAAGGATGTATTTTAACTATGTTAACACGTATTATTACCGGTGTAATCGGTATTATTGCGGCAGTTGGCATTATCACCAAGGGTGGTATGCTTTTTAATGCTGCTGTTGCTGTTTTGGCTGCTGTGGCCTGGTACGAATACCACAAGATGGTGGAGAACAAGGGCTATCATGCCTACACGCTGACCGGTGGCGTGGGCGCATTGCTGATGGTGCTGGTTGCCGGTGCAGGCTATTATTTTGAGCTGGAGGGTGTTTATACGCTGGCATTTATTGTAATGCTCACAGCGCTGTTCTTCATTTTCAGCACGATTGAAGGCCTGTGGCTGCATTGCAACAGAGGTGAGCAGCATTGGGCAGAAAACAGTGCGCTTACTGCCTGGGGCATGCTGTACTGCGGTCTTTTGTTTGCGCACATTATTTTGTTACGCTCCTTTGATGGTGGTCCGCATATCGATTTGGGCTTCCGCGTATTTGAGTACGGCGAAATCTGCCTGTGGATTGTGCTTTTGGGCACCTGGGCAAGCGATACCTTTGCTTATTTCTTCGGTCGTGCCTTCGGCAAGACTCCGTTCTGCAGTGTCAGCCCGAAGAAATCCTTTGAGGGCGCGGTCTGCGGCTTTGTCGGCTGCTTTGTGACCGTACTGTTTCTGTGCATTATCTGCCTGGGTATTGCTTTGTGGCATGCTGTGGCAGTGGCGCTGGCGGTGGCAATTTTTGCTCCGGTCGGCGATTTGATCGAATCCATTGTCAAACGCAGCTTTGATATTAAGGATTCCGGTAAGATTTTCCCCGGTCACGGCGGTGTGCTGGACCGTTTCGACAGCCTGCTGTTTACAGCACCGGTTGTGTATTATCTGCTGATGATTATCAGCGCTTTATCTATGTTTCAAGAATAGAGGATAGCAAATGAAGAATATTTCTATTTTGGGCAGTACAGGCTCTATCGGTCGTCAGACCCTGGAGGTTGCTGCTGCCAATCTTGAAAAGCTGAAGGTACGCGCGTTGGCTGCGCATAAAAGCGATGAGCTTTTAGAGCAGCAGATTAAGCAGTTTGAGCCTGATATTGCCGTTTTGACGGATAAGGATGCTGCTAAACGTTTGGCTGACCGCTATCACGGCAAGACAGAAATCTTAGCCGGGGAGGAGGGCCTTCTGGCTGCCGCTACCTACGAGGGAGCGGATACGGTGCTTGGTTCTATGGTAGGCTATGCTGGCCTGCGCCCGACGTTGGCTGCTATTGCCTGCGGCAAGAACATTGCGCTGGCCAATAAGGAAACTCTTGTTGCTGCCGGCAGCATTGTTATGGAGGCTGTGCGTAAGCACGGTGTAAGCCTGACTCCTGTGGACAGTGAGCACAGCGCTATTTTCCAATCCTTGCGCGGAGGCACGGAAAAGGAAGTCAAGCGCCTGATTATTACGGCGAGCGGCGGTCCCTTCCGCGGCAAAAAACGCAGTGAGCTGGAAAATGTAACTTTGGCGCAATGCCTCAATCACCCAAACTGGAGCATGGGGCAGAAGGTAACGCTTGATTCCTCTACACTGGCCAACAAGGGCCTGGAGGTTATGGAGGCACATTGGCTGTTTGATATGTCCTATGATAAAATTGCGGTTGTTGTACATCCGCAGAGCATTGTACACAGTCTGGTAGAATTCTGCGACGGCAGTGTGATTGCCCAACTGGGTGTGCCTGATATGCGTTTGCCGATACAGTTCGCTTTGAGCTGGCCGGAGCGCTATAATTACAGCTTTGAACAGCTTGATCTTGTTGCTGCGGGTAACCTTACCTTTGAAGCACCTGATTTAGAAGCATTTCCTTCCTTGAAGATTGCTATTGACTGCGGTAAGGCCGGCGGCACTCTGCCCTGTGCCTTCAATGCTGCCAACGAGGAGGCTGTATATGCCTTTTTGGCAGGCAAAATTAAATATCTGGATATCCCTTATATCACTGCTACGGTTACAGCGCGGCACAACAATGTTCTGCGTCCGCAGCTGGAGGATATTGAAGCAACGGATGCCTGGGCGCGTGCTGCTGCCAAAGGGGTTATTGCTAAATTATAGACTGAAGGCCGGCAAGATTAGCCGACTATCGTAAGGAGGTAAAATGCTAACAATATTAGCCGCTGTTTTTGTTTTTGGTGTGCTGGTTACGGTACATGAATTCGGTCATTTTATTACGGCGAAGCTCACAGGTATGCGTGTCGATGAATTTGCCATCGGCTTTGGTCCTAAGCTGTATCAGCAAAAGGACGGCGATACTCTGTACAGCCTGCGGGCTATTCCGTTGGGTGGCTATAATAAAATCGCAGGCATGGATCCCGATGATCCGCCTGAACCGGGAACCTTTAAATCTAAGCCGATACCGTCCAGAATGCTGGTTATTCTGGCAGGTGCGCTGATGAATTTCCTTTTGCCTATTATTCTGTTCAGCGGCATTTTCATGCTGGAGGGCAGACAGGAGCTGGTGAACGAACCAATCCTGGGCACTGTTGTAGACGGTATGGCTGCGGAAAGAGCGGGCTTGCGTAACGGCGACCGCATTCTGACGATTAACAATAAGCCTGTTGCTACCTGGACGGAGGTTGTTACTAACCTGCGTGCGAGCGGCACTAATCCTGTAACGCTTACTGCCGAGAGTCAGGGAGCTGTAAAAAGCTACACTATGACTCCGGTGTATGACAGGGAGGCAGGCCGTCCCTTAATCGGCATCAGCCCCAAGTTCAACAAGGTCAGCCTGGGCTTTTTCGGCTCGATTAAAGAGGGCTGCGTCTATACCAAAAATATTATCGTTTCCATGCTTAATGGTCTGTACAAGATTGTTTCCGGTAATGCTCCGGCTGAGGTGGCCGGTCCTATCGGTGTGGCGCAGATGGCAGGTCAGGTAGCGGAAAAGGGTCTGCTGCCGCTGATTACCTTTGTTGCCTTTTTGAGCATCAACCTGGGCGTTATCAACCTGCTGCCGCTGCCGGCACTTGACGGCGGACACTTTGTACTGCTGCTTTTGGAAGGCCTGCGCGGCAAACCGCTCGGCAGCAAGGCTATGACTAACATCCAGATGGTTGGTATTGCGCTGATTCTGGCGCTGACAGTATTTTCCACCTTTAAGGATATAACACGTTAAGAGGTGAACGAAAGTGATAGAACGTAGAAAAACCCGCCAGCTGCACGTAGGCAGCGTGGCTGTGGGCGGCGATGCTCCGATTGCCGTTCAGTCTATGACTAACACACATACAGACGATGCTGCTGCAACCTTGGAGCAGATTCAGCGTCTGGCAGATGTAGGCTGCGATATTATCCGCTGTGCCGTGCCTGATATGGCAGCGGCGGATGGCCTGAAAACAATTTGTAAGGAAAGTCCGATTCCTGTCATTGCCGATATTCATTTTGATTATAAGCTGGCTTTGGCAGCGATTGAAGCAGGCGTTGACGGCCTGCGCTTAAACCCCGGCAATATCGGCGGTGAGGAGAAGGTGCGCGCTGTGGTGGAAGCAGCGAAGGAACGCAATATTCCTATCCGCATCGGTGTCAACGCCGGCTCCCTGCCTAAGGATTTGCTGGAAAAATACGGCCATCCCACCGCGGAGGCTCTTGTGGAGGCGGCTTGGCGCCACGTCCGCATTCTCGAAGCGATGGATTACCGTAACATTAAGATTTCACTCAAAGCACATGATGTGCCGCTGACCTTGGAGGCTTATCGTCTGATGGCAGCGCAGTGTGATTATCCGTTGCATGTCGGCATTACGGAGGCAGGCACCGTCAACAGCGGTATTATCAAATCCGCAGTAGGCATCGGTACGCTGCTGGCCGAAGGCATTGGCGATACTATCCGCGTTTCGCTGACCGGCGACCCGGTGAACGAGGTGCGTGTGGCCTATGACATTCTGAAATCCCTTGGCCTGCGTGAGCACGGACCGACCTTAATCAGCTGCCCGACCTGCGGACGTACCCGCATCAGTCTGGAAAAGCTGGCGCTGGAGGTTGAACGCCGTCTGGCGGATATCGAAGAACCCATTACGGTTGCCGTTATGGGCTGTGTGGTCAACGGACCCGGTGAAGCACGTGAGGCTGACGTCGGCATTGCCGGCGGCATCGGCGAGGGACTTGTTTTCCGCAAGGGCGAAATCTTGCGGAAGGTTCCCGAAGAGCAGCTTGTAAGCGAGCTTTTTGCTGAAATAGATAAAATTTTACTTGAGAGGAAGGTATCCCGTTAATGAAAGTTTCTAAAATGTATGCACCCACTCTGCGTGAGGTTCCGTCCGAGGCTGAAATTCCGAGCCATCAGCTGCTGTTGCGTGCCGGTTTTATGCGTAAATCCACCAATGGCATGTACACCTATCTGCCGCTGGCTTGGCGTGTTATTAAAAAAATCGAAAATATTATCCGCGAAGAGATGGACCATGCAGGCTGCCAGGAAATCATGATGCCGATTATGCAGCCGGCAGAAATCTGGAAGGAAAGCGGCCGTTGGGACGCTTACGGCGCAGAAATGGTACGCTTGAAGGACCGTCACGGACATGAATACTGCCTTGGTCCTACCCACGAGGAAATGGTTACTACCTTGGTTAAGAACGATGTACGTTCCTACCGTCAGCTGCCGCTGAACCTGTACCAGATTCAGGACAAATTCCGTGACGAACGTCGTCCGCGCTTCGGCCTGATGCGCAGCCGTGACTTCATCATGAAGGATGGCTATTCCTTCGACCGTGATGAAGCAGGTCTGGACGTTTCCTATAAGGCTATGTATGATGCCTATGACAAAATCTTTACCCGATGCGGTCTGAACTTCCGTCCGGTAGAAGCAGACAGCGGTGCTATCGGCGGTACCGGCAGCCATGAGTTCATGGTGCTGGCAGACAGCGGTGAAGCAGAAATTACTTACTGCACCAAATGCGATTACGCTGCCGATATCGAAAAGGCAGAGCTGTACCCGCTGGAAGCTCCGGCAGAAGAAATGCAGGAGCTGAGCGAGGTTGAAACTCCGAACTGCAAGACTATTGCCGATGTTTGCGCTTTCCTTAACGCTCCGATTGAAAAATCCGTAAAAGCTGTTGCTTACCAATGCGAAAAAGGCCTGGTACTGTGCTTTGTTCGCGGTGACCACGAGGTTAACGAAACCAAAGTACAAAACACCGTAGGCGCAGTTGAGCTGGAAATGGCTGAAGCAGAGATGCTGGCTAAGGCTGGCACTGTCGGCGGTTACATGGGCCCTGTCGGCCTTGATCCCGAAAAGGTTATTATCGTTTGCGATGCAACCGTCATGAATATGCACAATGTTTGCTGTGGTGCTAACCATGAAGGCTTCCACTACATCAACGCTAACCCGGGACGTGACTTCACTCCGACCTACGTTGCCGATATCCGTCTGATGGCTGAAGGCGATCCCTGCCCGCACTGTGGCGCTCCGATTGCTAAGGCTCGCGGTATCGAAGCAGGTCAGGTATTCAAGCTGCATACCAAATACAGCGCAGCTATGAAATGCACCTATCTGGATGAAAACGGCAAAGAGCAGCCGATGGTAATGGGCTGCTACGGTATCGGCGTAGGCCGTACTATGGCTGCCTGCGTTGAACAGAGCCATGATGCCGACGGTATGATCTGGCCTGTTGCTATCGCTCCGTATGAAGTGCTTGTTGTACCTGTAAACGTAAAGGATGAAGCATCCTTTGCTAAGGCTGAGGAAATCTATAACGAGCTGCACAAAGCAGGCGTTGAGGTTGTTATCGATGACCGCAAGGAGCGTCCGGGCGTAAAATTCAAGGACGCAGATTTAATCGGCTATCCGCTGCGCGTAGTTGTAGGTCCTAAGACTCTGCAGACCGGCGAGCTGGAAGTAAAAGTTCGTAAGACCGGTGAAGTAAGCATGCTGCCGTTGGATAGTGATTATATCACTGCTATCAGGGAGATGCTGCAAAAGCTGTAAAAATAACTCAGTTCCCGTGTCTGCGCCTGGCGCAGGCAGAGGGAACGGAAGCTGTGAGGTGATACTGGCATGGATTTGATTAATACTTCTTTTTTGCATAACAAAGAGGTTGTTATGGTTATCAGGCTGGTTGTTGCTGCAATTCTCGGCGGTATTGTCGGTATAGAAAGAGGCAGTGGTGACCGCCCTGCCGGTTTCCGTACACATATTCTTGTGTGCGTGGGCTCGGCGCTGTTTATGCTCGTTTCGCTTTACGGCTTTGATGATGTCTATCCTCAGACTGCCAAGCTGGAGGAGGATATCGGCCAACGTCGTGACTCGGCGCGTATCGCAGCCCAGGTTGTCAGCGGCATAGGCTTTCTCGGCGCAGGCACCATTCTGCACGAGGGTTTAACTATTCGCGGTCTGACAACTGCTGCCAGCCTGTGGATGGTTTCCGCAATCGGTCTTGCTGCCGGCAGCGGTATGTACTTCCTCAGCAGCGTGGCAACCATTATCACTATGATAACTCTAGTTACCTTCCATACCTGGGAAAAGCGCTTTGCTGCCAACAACCGCAGCGACCGCCAGTTTGTCCGCATCATTACTACCAATCGCTCCGGCGCCATAACCGATGTTACCGGTTATCTGTCCCTTAACGGCGTACAGGTAAAATCGCTGAACGTAAAGCGCGATAAGGAAAAGAATCGTCTGGTGCTGGAGGTCTTTCTGAAGCTTGGCAAAACTGCGCCCGATGGCGGAGATTTGGTAAGAGGGTTGCAGGGGATAGAGGGTGTGGTTGGTGTCGAAAACATGCGATAAGGGAGATAAGCGATAGCACGCCATCTGCGTTGTTATCCAATTCCCCCAACAACTTCTCCCGTCATTATTAGGAAAGGATTTAATGTGAATAAAAAATATTGCCTGATTCCTGATGAAGAAAAATTTTATAGTTTTTTGGCTTCGCTGACCTTTTCCCCGGTGGAACTGATGCAGCTGAAGCTGATGCATATTAATCAGATTTGTGTAGACGAGTCTGCCTGTCAGTGGGAGGTGCACTTCAGCTGTGCCGCCCATCTTACCGGCGGCTTGCTGCAGAAGGCGGCGCAGCAGCTTGCAGCCGCTTTTTCTTTGCAAAGCGTAGATATGATTTGCGACGGCGATGGCTCTAAATGCCAGGTGATGCAGCGTGAGCCGCAGGCAGAGGTGGAGATAACCGATTGCACGGGCGAGCCGCTGCCAGAGGAAATTCCTCTGCCGCCGGAGCCGCCTGATATTGAAATCGGCGAAACCCTGCCGCCGGAGCCTCCCTGTGAAACGTCCTATAACAATCCGGAGGAGGACCCCGAGTATCTGCAGGCCATGGCAGCCTTATACGGAGAAAAGAAGGCTGACGGCCAGCTGTGGGGCAAAAAAATCAAGGGTACACCACGTAAGCTTGATACTGTTACAGAGGAAGAGCGCAACGTTGTTATCGAAGGTACCTTTGTCAAAAGCTTGGATAAGGATGGTGCGCTGCAGACTTTTATTGATAAGGAAACGCGCGTTGGCTCCATTGTCCTGACCTTTAACGTGAGCGATGATACCGGCGGTATTTTCGTCAAGCTGCGCTTTGATAAGCGTGATGGCGGTGACCCGCGTAAGGAATGCAATGAGTTTAAAAATCTGCTGAAGCCCGGTATGCGTCTACGTCTGCAGGGTGATGTTGCACCCGACCGCTTTGCCTTTGACGAGATGTGCATGGTGCCTCGCGGCATTATGAAGCTCGATGCCAAGGAGGAGCGCATGGATAACGCTGAGGTCAAGAGGGTTGAGCTGCATTGCCATACGAAGATGAGTAAGCTTGATGGCCTGACGCCGATGGAGGGACTTGTAAAGCAGGCTATCCGTTGGGGCCACAAGGCTTTGGCGATTACCGACCATGGCGTAGTGCAAGCCTTTCCGTTCTGCTTTGATGCGGCGGAGGGCAGTGACCTGAAGCTGATTTTCGGCATGGAGGGCTATCTTATCAGCGACCGCCAGACGAAGGACGATGCCGTTGATACGGAAAATCCCGATGCTGCGACCAAGGGTAAGAGCAAAATCAGCAGCCACCATATTATTATTCTGGCGAAGAACGAGGTTGGTCTGCGTAACCTGTATCAGCTTGTTACTATCAGCCATCTGCGTTATCTGAATAAGCGTCCGCTGCTGCCACGTGCCGTTATCGAGGAACACCGTGAAGGCCTGATTCTCGGCTCGGCCTGCGAGGCAGGCGAGCTTTACCGTGCGGTACGCTTAGGTGCAAGCGATGAGGAGCTGGAGGAAATCGCCGGCTTTTATGATTATCTGGAAATCCAGCCTACGGGCAATAACCAGTTCCTGGTGCGTGAAAACTATTGCACCGAAGAGGATTTGCGTGAGCATAACCGCAAAATCTATGAGCTTGGCAAGCGCTTAGGCAAGCTTACTGTAGCAACCTGCGACGTGCATTTCCTCAATCCTGAGGATGCACAGCTGCGTGCGATTCTGCAGGCCGGTCAAGGCTACAAGGATGCTGATTTGCAGCCGCCGCTGTACTTGCACACTACGGAGGAGATGCTCGAGGAGTTCTCTTATCTTGGTGAAGATGCAGCCTACGAGGTTGTTGTTACCAATACCAATAAGATTGCGGATATGATTGAGCGTATTAAGCCTGTTCCCGACCGCGATCAGCTGTATTCACCTTCTATTCCCGGTGCGGAAGATGCCGTGCGTGATTTGTCCTATGCCAAGGCGCATGAATGGTACGGCGAAACGCTGCCGCAGATTGTTGAGGACCGCTTAAAGATGGAGCTGGATGCTATTATCGGACACGGCTTCTCCGTATTGTATTACATTGCGCATAAGCTGGTTAAGCATTCTATCGACCGCGGTTACTTGGTAGGCTCGCGTGGCAGTGTAGGCTCGTCCTTTGTTGCTACGATGCTGGATATTACCGAGGTTAACGCGCTGAAGCCGCATTACCGCTGTCCGCATTGCCGTCACAGCGAATTCTTTATGAACAATGAGGTAGACAGCGGCTTTGACCTGCCGCCGAAGGATTGCCCCGAATGCGGCACGAGGATGCTGCGCGACGGTCATGATATCCCGTTTGCGGTTTTCCTGGGCTTCCATGGCGACAAGGTTCCTGATATTGATTTGAACTTCTCCGGCGGTATCGATCCCGATGATCCGTCCGCAATGTCTGACCAGAGCGTGGCGCACAAGTACACCGAGGAGCTTTTCGGCCGCGATAACGTTTGCCGCGCCGGTACGATTGCGACCATCGCCAACAAAACGGCGATAGGCTTTATCAGAAAATATTACGAGAGCAAGAATCTGCATGTGCATCCGGCGCATGTGGCTGCGTTGGTTGAAGGCTTTGCCGGCATCAAGCGCACTACGGGCCAGCATCCCGGCGGCATCATGGTTGTGCCGCGTAATATGGATATTCATTATATTACGCCGATGAATCGTCCTGCCGATGATAAGGACGGCACTACGATTACTACTCACTACGATTATCACAGCATCAATGACCGTCTGGTTAAGCTGGATATTCTGGGCCACGATGATCCGATGGTTCTGAAGATGCTGGAAAAATATCTGCAGGAGGATGTGGATCCTAACTTTGATCCCAAGAAGATTCCTGTGGGCGATGAGGCAACGATGCGTATCTTCCAGGATACATCTTCCCTCGGCGTTACGCCGGAGCAGATTGACAGTGCTGTTGGCACCTTCGGTATCCCTGAATGCGGTACCAAGTTTGTACGTCAGATGATCAGCGACGTACAGCCGAAAAAATTCAGTGAGGTTGTGCGTGTATCCGGTTATTCGCACGGTACTGACGTATGGCTGAACAATGCGCAGGATTTGATCAAGGAAGGCAAGCCTGTTGCCGAAACTATCTCTACGCGTGACGACGTTATGACGCACTTGATTTCCAAGGGCGTGGAACCCAGTCTGGCGTTTAAGACGATGGAGCACGTGCGTAAGGGTAAGGCGGCGAAAAAAGGTCTGGAGCCTAAGATGCTTGAGGCTATGCGCGCGGTAAATATTCCCGAATGGTATATCAAGTCCTGCGAAAAGGTCCAGTATCTGTTCCCGAAGGCGCACGCCGTTGCGTACGTTCTTATGGCGTACCGCATTGCTTATTGCAAGGTGCATTACCCTAAGGAGTTTTATGCAGCGTACTTTACGGTACGTGCCAAGGATTTTGATTATACCCATGTTTCCAAGGGCAAGAGCTATGTAAAGAATTTTATCAAGAATGTTTACCAGCAGGGCTTCAAGGCTTCGCCGCTGGATAAAACAACTGTTACTTATCTGGAGCTGGTTAATGAGATGCTGGAGCGCGGTCTTAGCTTTGATAAGATGGATTTATACAAGTCGGACCCGATTAAATTCCTTGTTACGGAAAACGGCCTGCGCCCGCCCTTGGCTGCTTTGGGCGGTGTAGGTGAAAACGCTGCCAAGAGTATTGCTGCCGCGAGGGACATCAACCGGCCGTTTATCTCTCAGGAGGATTTGCGCCAGCGTTCCGGTGTCAACAAGAGTGTTATCGAAAAGCTGGCAGACATGGGCGTTTTGGGCGATTTGCCGGAAAATAACCAGATAGATTTGTTTGCCTGAGATAGGAGATACATATGCAAAAAATAATTTTGGCCTATAATTTTACGCCTGAGCGTTTGCAGGCGCTGAAGCTGATTTGTATGATGCTGCGCACGCAGCTGCGCGCCGTGGCGCGCGAGGAGCTGCTGCAGCCTGTCGGCTATCTGGCAGGCTTGTCCGAGGTGGCGCCTGTCAGTGAGGCTTATAGCGGTGACGAATGGCAGGAGGAAATGCTGCTCATGTGCGGCTTCAGCCGTCAGGATTTGGACAGGCTGCTGGCTGCCGTTAAAAAAGGTAAGCTGCGTCAGGTGGCTTTGAAGGCGATGCTGACGCCAACCAACTGCACCTGGAGCGGCCTGCAGCTTTTAAGCGAGCTTAGCCAGGAGCATGCTTATATGCATGGCAAAAATGCGGGCAAATAAGCAAAATTGCCGTTGCCGGTAGTTTTACTGGCGTTAAAGCGCTTTCTTTGATATAATTAGGCATGATAAACTTTAGCTACATTTTAGGAGGATAATAATAATGGCAAAAGATAGTTCCTTTGACGTTGTTTCCCAAGTTGATATGCAGGAAATGGATAACGCTGTCAACCAGGTTAAGAAAGAGATTGACCAACGTTATGATTTCCGCGGCAGCAATGCTTCCATCGAGCTCGGTGAGAAGGAAGTAAAAATTGCAGCTGAGGACGAGTACAAGCTGGGCGCAATTTTAGATATGCTGCGCCAAAAAATGGCTAAACGCGGTATTCCTCTGCGTTGCCTGGTTCCGGGCAAAATTGAGCCCGCTGCCAAAGGCACCGTTCGCCAATCTCTGGAAATCCAACAGGGTATTTCCAAAGAGAACGGCAAAAAAATCGTGGCAGCTATCAAAGCTTCCAAGCTGAAGGTAACTTCTCAGATTCAGGATGACCAGGTACGTGTTGCCGGTGCGAAAAAGGATGATCTGCAGGCAGTTATCCAGCTGTTGAAGGCCGGTGATTTCGGCGTTGATCTGCAATTTATCAACATGCGCTAAGCATTCGTCCACGGTTTGGAGAAGAGTGGAGCAAAATGACAGAACACAAAGACTTTGACAAAAAGAAAATCAATGACGGCGAGCTGCAGAAGTATTCCGGAAGCTACAGCGAGGAAGGCCTGCTGCATAAAATCAGCCGCTACGGTGCCCACATCGGCATCGAGCTGCTGTATAAGGTCGTGCAGCTGTGGTGCGTACTGCAGAAGCCGGAGGTTCCTGCGAAGGAAAAGGCGTTGATTATGGGAGCTTTGGGGTATTTAATCGCTCCCCTGGATTTTGTGCCGGATATTACGCCGGTGTTGGGATACAGTGATGACCTGGTGGCAATTACCTTTGCGCTGCTGAAGGTGCAGGGGTATATTGATGAAGAGGTTGATGCCAAAGCCAAGGAGCTGTTGGCAAAGGTTTTTGATAAGGATGTCGTTGCGAAGCTGTAATTGCAAGCAAAATAGGCACATTGCCTTACTCACATTTATGAGTAAAGAGTGATGTGCCTTTTGTTTTCAAACTATGCTGTTTGCTTAATATTAAATTGCTGTTGCTCTCTATCTGTTAAATTAACCAGAAAAATACAGCTTTTTCACTCAAAATGTGCTACAATATATTTACGAAAAACGAAAGGAGTGTTTCGTATGTCTGAAGTATCTCAAGAAACTATGATGTTCAAACGTGAGCCGGAAAAGCTGAACGTTGCCGAAACTATAAAAGAAGTATATGCTGCCCTGGAAAAGAAGGGCTATAACCCTGTGGACCAATTAGCAGGCTACCTGCTGAGCGGTGACCCCACTTATATCACCAGCTTTGAGGACGCACGCACCAAGCTGCGCCGCCACGAGCGCTATGAGCTCATTGAAGAGCTGGTAAAAAATTATCTGCAGCAGATTAACAAGTAAAAGGAGAAATTGACTTAATGCGTAAAATGTCCCTTGATGTAGGCACAAGAACTATCGGTATCGCTGTGAGCGATTTGCTGGGCATGATTGCCAATGGCGTGGAAACTATCCACCGTACTACGGAAGAACGCGACTATGCCCGCATTGCCGAGCTGATTGCCGAGCATGAGGTTGATACCTTGGTTGTAGGCTATCCCAAAAACATGAACGGCACTATCGGTGAACGCGCGCAGGCCTGTGAAGCAATGGCCGAAAAGCTACGCACCATGTTCCCGAAGGTGCAGGTTGTGCTTTGGGATGAACGTCTGAGCACAGTGGCTGCCGAAAAGGTGCTGGTTGATGCGGATTTGCGCCGTAAAAAGCGTAAGAAGGTTATTGATATGATGGCGGCAGTTGTTATTCTGCAAAATTATCTGGACAGCAAGAGCTTTAAAATTTGACAGATTAGCGTCCCTATTATACAATATGTTTAGATTAAAATTGAGCTTTTTATTTATTGAGCTATGACGAAAGAGGTGCCTTTATGGAAAAAGACATTAGAGATGAAGAATTAGCAGCTATGCAAGCTGAAGGCGAAGAAGAAGTTATCTGCGTTGTTCTGACTGACGAGCAAGGCAACGAGCATGAGTTCTATCAGGATATGGTTATCACTGTTGATGACAAGCAATTTGCAGTACTGGTTCCGATGGAAGACTGCTGCTGCGAGGATGACGACTGCGATTGCCACGAGCATGATGAAGAAGAAGATACCTGCGTTATCGCACGCATGGACTTTGACGAAAACGGCGAAGCTGTTTACACCGCTCCGACTGACGAAGAATACGAAGCAGTTGCTGCTAAGTATGACGAAATGTTTGAGGACGAGGAGTAATTCACAGTCAATAATTTTACCGGACTTCGGTCCGGTATTTTTATGCGATGTGACGATGTTTTCTGATGGATATAGAAAAGCTGAAAAAGCTGGTACGCGACAATCCGGTGCAGGCTGCAGCAGGTGCTTTGGCGGTGCTGCTGGTTGCCGGCGTGGTAGCATTTACAATTTATCTTAACGGACAGGGCAATAATAAGGGCTTTGCCGTAGAAGGCTCACGCCTTATTGTTGTCAAGGACGGCATGACTACGGCGGATATCGCCGAGCTGCTGCATGAAAAAAAGCTGGTAAAAAATCCCGCTGCCTTTAAAATGGAGGCGCGCTGGAAGGGACTGGCAACTAAGCTACAGGCAGGTGCCTACCAGATTGACGGTGGCATGAGCAATCAGCAGATTGTTGATGTTATGGTTAAGGGACGCATCAAGCAGGTGCGCTTTACCGTACCGGAAGGCTATAGCGTGGTGAAAACTGCGAAAAAGCTGGAGGCCGAGGGCCTTGGCAGTGCTGACAAATTCATGGCGGCGGCGAAGGATTATGCACCTTATCCGTATATGCAGACCGATAATAGCAATGTGCTGTTTAAGGCAGAGGGCTTTATCTACCCGGCAACCTATGATTTCCCGGTGGGAATCAGCGAGCAGGAGATGCTCAAAATGATGGTTGCACAGTTTGATAAGGAAATGCAGAGCAGCGGTATTGCCAAAACTGTGGCAGAACGTAATCTGCCACTGCGTGATGTAGTAAATATGGCTTCGATGGTGGAGCTGGAGGCAGTATTTGCCGAAGAGCAGCCTAAAATCGCCGGCGTTTTCCTCAAGCGTGTGGCTATCGGCATGCCGATTCAGTCGGATACGACGATTCAGTATCTTTTGGGAACGCAGAAGGAAGTAGTTACCTTTGCGGATACCAAAATTCAGAGTCCGTATAACACTTACCAAAATCCCGGTTTGCCTCCGGGACCGATTGGCAGTCCGGGACTGACCGCAATTAAGGCGGTGCTGCAGCCGGAACAGACAGATTATCTGTACTTTGTTGCGGAAAAGGACGGACACCATCGCTTTACCAAAACCTACGCCGAGCATCTGAAGGCGATTGAGGAAATAGGTTAACAACAGTTTATTACATATTTCTGCGCTGTCAGTGTGGCGGAGCAGAGAAGTGTTTTAAGGAGAATTAATGAGCAGAAACTTAGTTAAACCCGAATTACTGGCTCCTGCCGGTAATATGGAAAAAGGAAAAATGGCCCTGCTGTATGGTGCTGATGCTATTTATCTGGGCGGCAAGCTGTTCGGTCTGCGTGCCTTTGCCAACAATTTCTCTTTAGAGGAAATTGCGGAGATGGCAGAGTATGCACACAGCCTCGGCAAAAAGGTTTATGTAACGGTAAATATTTTTGCGCATAACGAGGATATCGACAGACTGCCGGATTATCTGCGCGGACTGCAGCAGGCTAAGGTTGACGCGCTGCTGATCAGCGATTTGGGTGTATGGAGCACTGCCCGTCAGGTTGTGCCTGATATGCCGCTGCACGTGAGCACGCAGGCTAATACCACCAACTACGCCGCTGTACAGGCATGGGAGCAGCTGGGCGCTGAACGTGTGGTGCTGGCACGCGAGCTGTCCTTGGCGGAAATCAGCGAAATCAGTGAAAAAACCTCGGTAGAGCTGGAAACCTTCGTGCATGGCGCGATGTGTATTTCCTACAGCGGACGCTGCCTTTTGAGCGCCTATCTGACTGGGCGCGACGGCAACCGCGGTGCCTGCACTCAGGCCTGCCGTTGGGAATATAATATGTATAAGCTGGGTGAGCAAAAGCGCCCGGGTGAATACTTCGACCTCGAAGAGGACGAGCGCGGTACCTATGTGATGAACTCCAAGGACCTGTGCCTGATTGAATATCTGCCGGAGCTGATGCGCGCCGGTGTGTGCAGCCTGAAGATTGAAGGCCGCATGAAGAGCGTGCATTATGTTGCAACGGTAGTCAGCGTTTACCGCAAGGCTATTGACCAATGCTGGGCAGACATGGAGCATTACAGCGTGCCGGAGGCGTGGATTACCGAGCTGAACAAGGTTTCCCACCGCCAGTACACTACAGGCTTTGCTGTGGCTAAGCCTGACAGAAATGCGCAGGTTTATACCAGCTCGAAGTATGAGCAGACACACGATTTTGTCGGTATCGTTACAGGCTACGATGCCGAGAAAAAGCGCGCTTATTTTGAGCAGCGCAATAATGTAAAGGCAGGCGAGCCGCTGGAGCTTTTGATGCCTGACGGCAGCACGATGCCCTTTGTTTTGACAGAAATGCTGGATGAAGCAGGTACGCCGATTGACTGCGCGCCGCATGCCCAGCAGAAATTTTCCGCAGCCAGCGACAAGCCGCTGCTGCAATTCAGCTTATTACGCAGAAAGGTTGTAAAAGAATGAGTGACAATGACCCCGGACCCCACAGTATGATCTACGCGCAGGTTGAGCCTGAGCGTATTGCAGATGTTAACTGGATTATGGAAGGCTATGAGCATCTGGCCATGGTGAGCACCGTAGACGGCACCAGCGGACTGATTAAGTTTTATGCTACGCCGGATACGTATTTTGATACACTGGATATTATTGAAAATATGCCGTTTAAGGTAGATGTAATCGATAATATGGAAAACGGAGTGTATCACAGACTTTGGCAGATTTAAACTGCAGGGAAAGGATTGCCGCAGGCAGCTTTCGTTTTTTCTACAATCGCATATAGTAAATAGTACAAGGCTGGGAGCGTTGCTCTCAGCCTTTTTTGTATGTTTAGCAATTAGTTTACTCCTGTTAAATTTTTTACCTAAATTTTACAGGCATTTTTTCTGATTTGCGTATATAATTATAGCGAAAGAGTATTGATTGGTGGTGTTTTGCATGATTTTCTGCGTGGAGGATGAACAAAATATTTGCGAGCTGGAGGTTTACACCCTGCAGTCCGTTGGCATGGAGGCACAGGGCTGCGGCAGCGGCAGAGAGCTTTTCGCTTTGTTGGAAAAGCAGGTGCCGGAGCTGATTGTTTTGGATATAATGCTGCCGGATGAGGATGGCGTGAGCATATTAAGACGTTTGCGTGCTGATAAACGTTATGCGAATATACCTGTGATTATGGCTACGGCCAAGGGCTCGGAGTTTGATAAGGTTAAAGGCCTGGACAGCGGTGCCGACGATTATATTGCCAAGCCCTTCGGTATGCTGGAGATGGTGGCGCGCATCAAGGCTGTGCTGCGCCGCTGCGCAGCACCACGCCCCACTGAGGACGAGAAAGAAATCATCCGCATCGGCCGGCTGGAGGTCAACCAGCTGGAGCATAAGGTGAGCGTGAATGGCAGCGAGGTTGTGCTGACGCTGAAGGAATATGAGCTGCTGCGCAAGTTTTTACAGCATCCGGGCATTGTCTTTTCGCGTGACAAGCTGCTGAATGATATCTGGGGCTATGAATTCAGCGGTGAAACCCGCACTGTTGATGTGCATATCCGTACCCTGCGCCAGAAGCTTGGTGAGGCAGGCGAGCTGATTGAAACTATCCGTGGCGTTGGCTACAGAATGGCGGCCGTAAAATGAAGCAGAGGCTTTTTCGCAGTATATTGCTGCTGACAGGGGCAGCGGTAGGCCTTGTTTTGCTGCTCTTCTTCTGGGTTTCCTGCCAATATATTACGCAGGACAGCTTCGCCAGCCTTAAGCGTGAGGCTAATCTGCTGATTGTGGCTGACGGAGAGGGCAATGTGCCGGTGAGCGAGCTGCAGCGCTTGCAGCTTGCTGATCGCGTAACGCTGATTGCGCCGGATGGTCACGCCTTGTACGACAATTATACTGATGCCGAATCTATGGAGAACCATCTGCAGCGCGAGGAGGTGCAGAAGGCACTGAAAGGCGGTGAGGGCCGCAGCCAGCGTGCCTCCGAAACCATCGGCAAAAATATTTTGTACTATGCGGTACGTCTGCCGGACGGCAATGTACTGCGCCTGTCGCGCACGAATGACGCTGTTTTTCAACAGTATAAAATAATTCTTGGTTACTTTGTGCTGCTGGCGCTGGTAGTTTTGTGCGGTGCCTTTTGGGCAGCCAAAACAATTACCGCCAGAATACTGCAGCCCTTGGAAAAGCTCAATCTGGAGCAGCCTGATTCGGAAGCTGTAGTTTATCCTGAGCTGAAGCCGATTGTGGAGTATTTTGAGCTGCAGCAGGAAAAGCTGCAGAAGGAAATGCGCCGCTACAAAAATAAAAAGCAGGAGCTGAAGGCCGTAACCAATAATATGGATGAAGGCCTGCTGTTCCTCAATCCGGTATGGGAAATCGAATCGATTAATAAAAGTGCCGTAAAATTCTTTGGCAAGGAAAAGCAGGAGCTTTTGGGAACGAGCTTTTTTATGCTTGATGACAGCGAAGAAATCCGTCAGCTTTTGGCAAAAATTGAGCAGGAGGGCAAGGGGTGCCTGGTAATCAACCGCGGCAGCAGCTATTATCAGCTAAACGGCAGCAGAATTACCGATAAGGGCTTTGTGCTGCTGATTATGGATGTGACGGCGCGTACTGCTTCGGAGAAAATCCGCCGTGAGTTTTCGGCTAACGTTTCGCATGAGCTGAAGACACCGCTGCAGTCGGTGCTGGGCTATTCGGAAATTATGCTCAGCGGCCTAGTGAAGCCGGAGGATACCAAGCGATTTCTGCAGAAAATCAACGATGAGGCGCACAATCTGCTGCGGCTGATTGATGATATCATGCAGCTGTCGAAGCTCGATGAGCTGACGCATGATATGATGGAGGAATTTACCCTGCAGGATGTGGCGCAGAGTGCGCTGGCACGCCTGAAGGACAAGGCAGGCAGATTGCAGGTCAGCCTGCAGCTTGTTGACAGCACCGGCGGCGACAGCAAGCTGCTGGGAATTTCTTCGCTGATGGAGGAAATTTTCTTCAACCTGTTGGATAATGGTCTGAAGTATAATCATCCCGGTGGTGAGGTTACGCTGCGCCTGAGCGAAGGAGAAAATAAGTATACGGTGAGCGTGGCTGACACCGGTATGGGCATTCCCGGCAGTGAGCTGCCGCATATTTTCGAACGCTTTTACCGTGTCGACCGCAGCCGTCATAAGGCGATTGAGGGTACTGGCTTAGGTCTTTCCATCGTCAAGCACGGCGTCGGCTTCCATGGTGGCAGCATACGCGTGGTGAGCACTGTGGGGCAGGGGACGGAGTTCATCATGAAGTTTCCCAAGCCAAAGTATGAGGCGGAAAAATAAGCGCTTTATTTATGTATACAACACAGAGCTCCCAAGATGTGATACAATAGGAGCAGTACTATGAGTGCTGCTCTTAATTTATTTTGAAGGAGGACGCAGATATGCGAGTTGTTTTAACTATCGTAGGCAAGGATAAGGTAGGTATTACCGCTAAGGTGAGCAATGCTTTAGCAGAAATGAATATTAACATTATCAACATCAACCAAAACATTATGCAAGGCTTTTTCAATATGGTGCTGATTGCTGATATGGCAGAGGCTAATGTGCCCATTGCCGAAGCACGCGACAAAATGGCTGCGCTGGGTGAAGAAATCGGCGTAGAAATCCGTCTGCAGAGCGAAGAGATTTTCAGCGCAATGCATCGTATATAGGAGGCTGTCATGTTATTCAATACTGACGATATTTTAGAAACTACGCGCATGATTACCCAAAACAAGCTGGACGTGCGTACTATCACCATGGGCATCAGCCTGCGTGATTGCGGTCATCCGGATATCAAGGTAACAGCGCAGAAAATTTATGATAAGATTTGCCGTAAGGCAGAGCATCTGGTAAAAACCGGTGAGGATATCGAGGTTGAGTTGGGCGTGCCCATCATCAACAAACGTATTTCCGTAACACCGATTTCCATGGTTGGCGAAAGCTGCGACAGCAACGATTATGTACCGCTGGCACAGGCTTTGGATAACGCAGGCAAGCAGGTTGGCGTTAACTTCATCGGCGGCTTTTCCGCCCTCGTTGACAAGGGTTATACCAAGGGCGACCGCAATCTGATTGCGGCCATTCCGGAAGCATTGGCAGTTACCGATATTGTTTGCTCTTCCGTAAGCGTTGGCTCTACCAAATGCGGTATCAATATGGATGCTGTAAAACAAATGGGCGAGGTTGTGAAGGCTGCTGCCGAGCGTACTGCTGACCGCGATGCGATTGGCTGCGCTAAGCTGGTTGTATTCTGCAACGCTGTGCCTGATAACCCGTTCATGGCAGGTGCTTTCCACGGCGTAACCGAGCCGGAAAGCGTTATCAATGTTGGTGTCAGCGGACCGGGCGTTGTTAAATATGCACTGGAGCAGGTGCGTGACGGCGATATCGGTATGGTAGCCGAAACTATTAAAAAGACTGCCTTCAAGATTACCCGTGTAGGACAATTGGTAGCACAGGAGGCTGCACGCCGCCTGAATACCCAGTTCGGCATTATCGACCTGTCCTTGGCTCCGACTCCGGCAATCGGCGACAGTGTTGCGCATATTCTGGAGGAAATCGGTTTGGAAAGCTGCGGCGGCCCCGGCACTACCGCTACCTTGGCTATGCTGAACGACGCAGTTAAAAAGGGCGGCCTGATGGCTTCCAGCTATGTTGGCGGCCTGAGCGGTGCCTTCATTCCTGTAAGTGAGGATGCAGGCATGATTGCTGCGGTAGAACGCGGCGCTCTGTCCTTGGAAAAACTGGAGGCTATGACCTGCGTATGCTCCGTAGGTCTTGATATGATTGCTATTCCCGGCGATACCACTGCAGCAACTATCTCCGCAATTATTGCCGATGAAGCTGCTATCGGTATGATTAACAATAAAACTACTGCAGTACGTCTGATTCCTGTTCCGGGCAAGGACGTAGGCGACCGCGTTGAATTCGGCGGCCTGCTGGGCTATGCGCCGGTTCTGGGCGTTAAGAAGTTCAGCGCTGAAAAATTCATTAACCGCGGAGGACGTATTCCTGCACCGGTAAGGAGCCTGACCAACTGATGCGTAAGGCTCAAAGAGAAGCTATTCTGGCCAAGCTGGAGGAAACCTATAAGGGCAGCAAGACGGCGCTGAATTATAACTCACCGTTCGAGCTTTTGGTAGCGGTAATCCTTTCGGCCCAATGTACGGATGAACGCGTAAATGTGATTACGGCGCGTATGTTTCCGCGTCTGAATACGCCGGAAAAAATGGGTGCTCTGACGCAGGAAGAAATGGAAGCGGAAATCCGCGACTGTGGCTTATATCATGCTAAGGCTAAAAACCTGCTGGGAATGTGCCACATGCTGACGCAGCGCTTTAACAGTGTGATTCCGGATGACATCAAAACGCTGATGGAATTGCCGGGCGTGGGGCAGAAAACGGCAAACGTTATCGCCAGCATTATCTATAACATTCCGGCGCTGGCAGTAGATACGCATGTTTTCCGTGTGTCGCACCGTTTGGGATTGGCAAAGGGCAAGGACCCGCTGGCTACGGAAAAGGAGCTGGAAAAAATCATTCCGCGTGAAAAGTGGAGTGACGCGCATCATTGGTTTATCTGGCACGGACGCAAAATCTGCAAGGCTCGCAAGCCGCTGTGCCGTGGCTGCGTGGTCGTAGAGGAATGTCCGTTCAAAGAGAAAAACTTTGAGTAAGGCTGTTGCTGCTTGTGCGTAAGCCTAAAGCTGCTTACGGCAGTATTGCCGGCGTAATTTATAAGTGTAAAGCGAAGTAAAAAATAAGGCCTGCGGCCCGTGAGGGCGGCAGGTCTTTTTGCGTGCGCCGCTTTGCTTTGCCGGTGTTTGCCTGAGATGGACATATCGGGCAAATTTTATGCTGTCCGTTCATAATATACACGGTTAGCAATGGCTTCGCCTTGCAGCAGGCGTAGTTCACATGTATGTCAAAAAAATGTCCGCTGTGACAAAAATCTTTCACAATTGAATTTTCAGAATAATAGTTCAAGTACAGTATACACAAAATACAAAGTGCTTTTAAGTATACTTTATGCGAAAATAGAACAAGCAAAATATTTTTAATGTAACATTTGCAATGATATGTCTTTTTGAAAAATACTAAAGCTTTACATAAAGAAACACAGAGTGTACAATTAAAGTAGGTAAAGGAATCGGAATACTGAATTTGCAAGGCCTTGAATTTTAGTATCACCTTATCTGAGTTATATTGGGATGTTGAAAATTTATAACGAGGATTAGTCCGATATAGGTCGGGTACATTATGAAAAGGGGGTCTGAAAATGAAAAAGACTTTAGCGAAGGCGATTATTTTTGCTGTTGTAGTTGGCGGGATCTGCTACCAAAGCGGGCCGGTTTATGCTGGGGAAACATGGAATTATGGTAGCGATAAAATTGAAATAATTGACAAAGACATCGCGGGCTATGATGGACTGAAAGATCCGACTGTACAACATACTCATAATGGCGGAGATTATCATCAAGGACACGATGAGAATTGCAAAGAAGATGCCGATCGTCTTTATGTTGGTGATGTAGCCAAAATGAAAGATACATTAGTTGAAAATGATAAAGCGTTAGCGAAAAAAACAGAGGAACTAGAACGTACACCTGGCCCAAAAGGTGACAAGGGTGACAAAGGCGATAAAGGTGACCAGGGCATCCAAGGCGAGAAGGGTGACAAGGGCGACAAAGGTGACCAGGGCATCCAAGGCGAGAAGGGCGACAAAGGCGACCAGGGCATCCAAGGCATGAAGGGTGACAAAGGCGACCAGGGCGAAAAGGGCGATAAAGGCGACACCGGTGCAACAGGAGCCCAAGGTGCAAAGGGTGACAAGGGCGATAAAGGCGACCAAGGTATCCAAGGCGTGAAAGGTGACAAAGGCGACCAGGGCATCCAAGGTATCCAAGGCGAAAAGGGTGACAAAGGTGACCAGGGCATCCAAGGTATCCAAGGCGAAAAGGGTGACAAGGGCGATAAAGGTGACCGAGGCGAACAGGGCATCCAAGGCAAGAAGGGTGACAAGGGCGACAAAGGTGACCGAGGCGAGCAGGGCATCCAAGGCGAGAAGGGTGACAAGGGCGACAAAGGTGACCGAGGCGAACAAGGTATCCAAGGCGAGAAGGGTGACAAGGGCGATAAAGGTGACCGAGGCGAACAGGGCATCCAAGGCGAGGACGGTGCTTCTATTGCCACAGGAAATTACAAGGTTGAAAACAATACCGTTGTTATGCCGATTAAATACACTAATGGCGAATCTGCAGGTAATGTAACTATTAATGATGTAGCTTCTGCTGCACAAAATGATAGAGAGCATGCCGAATTCAGAGAACATTTTAATGAACTCGATTATCGTGTTGACAATCTCGGCAGCCGCGTTGACAAGGTTGGTGCCGGTGCCGCTGCTCTCGCAGCGCTGCACCCGATGGATTTCGATCCCGATGACAAGCTGACCTTTGCAGCAGGCTACGGCAATTACAAGGGCAAAAACGCTGCTGCGGTAGGTGCGTTCTACCGTCCGGATGAAAAGGTTATGCTGAGTGTAGGCGGAACCTTCGGCAACGGCGAGAACATGGTGAATGCAGGCATCTCCTTCTCTCTGGACCGTACCGCACGCGTAAGCAATTCCCGTACAGCGATGGCTAAGGAAATCGTAGACCTGAGAGCTAATGTAGCTAACCTCACCGCGCTTGTAGGTCAGCTGACCGCAGGCATGGGCGGCACGATTGAGATGGACAGAATGAAGCTCTTCCCGGATGTTCCCGAAAACCACTGGGCTTACGAATACATCGGCCGTCTGGCGGCAGCAGGCATCGTTGAGGGTTATCCTGACGGCATGTTCAACGGCAACCGTATGATGAGCCGCTACGAATTCGCAGCAATGCTGTACAGAGCGCTTGAAAAAGGCGTGAAGCTGGATCACAAGCTGGTTCGTGAATTTGAACCTGAAATGGGCCGCATCCATGTTGCCCGTATCTCCGGTGCGGATGGCGACAGAGGCAAGATTGAACGTGTACGCGTATACGGCGGCGACAATCGTGACCACTACGGTAGCAAGCTGAAATGAAAATGCAGACAGCTGCATACTCCAAACCTAAATAAACAAACACTCCCTTTTCTATAATTAAAAGAGGAGAACACCCAGTCCTTTACAGGATAAAAGGTGTTCTCCTCTTACTTTTGTTTTACACAGTGTTTTACTTAATCCCAGCGCTTGAGCATGTCCTCAATAATTTCCTTATTGGTTTTGCGGCGCTTCTTTTCGTAGTTACGGAAGTTGTTATCTCTGTGGTCGGTGGAGTAGTCGGCGTAGTCAAAATCGTCGTCGCTGCGTTCGTAGCTGCGGTTGTAGTCGCCGTGGCCATCGTCCAGGGAGAGGGGGATTTGTTTTGTGTAGGTATAGGATTGTGTGTACATGATTGACCTCGGAAGATTTTGGAAGAATTGGCTTTGCAATTAATATATCCTTACGCTTGGCTTTCGAGAGAGCCTCTCCTTGGGGAGAGGTGGCATCGCGAAGCGATGACGGAGAGGGGATTTCTCTAAAGCAACGTTGCTGGCTTTCCCCTCTCAGTCACCCTATCGGGTGACAGCTCCCCCCTAGGGGAGCCTTCTCTTGCCCTATTGGTAATGCATCTTGCCTCTCTAATGAAGACATTGCAGTTTGCGAGTCGTTTTCTTCTTCCCGTTTTCTATTACATATAATTATGCTCTTTTACATGGTCGGAGTGCAGCAGCTGCTCTGCTTTTTCACTCAGCGGTTTTTCCAGGAAGTCCTTATAGAGCTCCTGTACATCCGGATTGTTGTGGGACTGGTGCAGAGGACGGTTGCTGTCGATGGCATAGAGCTTATTGCCCAGTACATCGGCACGTTCTTCGCCGTCATGAATCGGCTGGCCGCCGCCGCCAACACAGCCGCCGGGGCAGGCCATAACTTCCACGAAGTCATAATGAACCTTGCCTGCTTTGAGCTCGTCAAGCAGCTTGCCTGCATTACCCAGGCCGCTTACTGTGCAGGTGCGCAGTGTTGCACCGCCCAAAGTAAATTCGCGAACCTTGCGGCCTTCTGTGCCGCGAACGTCGGTGAAGGCATCTTCAGGAGCTTCCTTACCTTCGATTACATGGTAGGCAGTACGCAATGCTGCTTCCATTACGCCGCCGCTGGCACCGAAGATAACTGCGGCGCCGGTGCTCTGGCCCAGCGGATTATCAAAGGGCAGTTCACCCAGCATTGCCGGGTTGATGTGCTCGGCACGCAGCAGGCGGATAAGCTCGCGCGTGGTGAGTACGATATCTACATCATGGGTGCCGCTGCTGCGCATAGAGAAGAGTGCGGCCTCGCGTTTTTTGGAAACGCAGGGCATGATGGAAATAGAGCAGATTTCCTTCGGCTTCAGGCCTTTCTTCTGTGCAAAGTAGGATTTTGCCAGCGCACCGAAAATCTGTTGCGGAGATTTAGTGGTGGAAAGGTTAGGCACAAAGTACGGGTGAGTTTTGTTGACATAGCTTACCCAGCCAGGGCAGCAGGATGTGAACATGGGCCAGCTGTGGTCCTGCGGATTTTGCAGGTGCTCCAGAAGCTCGCTTGCTTCCTCCATGATGGTAACGTCGGCAGCATAGCAGGTGTCGAAAACATAGTCGAAGCCAATCTTCTTCAGTGCTGCAACCATGCGGCCTTCGGTTGCCAGCTCGGGCGGCAGGTTGAAGGCTTCGGCCCAGGCGGTGCGTACCGCGGGGGCAACTTGTACTACGGTTACCTTATTGGGATCGGCCAATACGTCATAAATTTTGGGAACGTCGTTACGCTCCTTCAGCGCGCCAACGGGGCAGTGGGTGATACACTGACCGCAGAGGCTGCAGTCACTGTCCTCAATGGAAACATTGCCGGCAACGTCTACAGTAGTACGGGCACCGGTGTTCTGCACATCCCAGATATGCAGCTTCTGCACCTTGTCACAAATCTGGACGCAGCGCATGCATTTGATGCATTTTTTGGAATCGCGGATGAGCGGGAATTCCTGGTTCCAGGGAGTGTCGACAACATCGCGCTCATAGGGAATATCGTAAATGCCAAGGTCATTGGCCAAAGTCTGCAAGCTGCAGTTGCCGCTGCGTACGCAGGTTGCACACATGCAGTCATGCTGGGATAAAATCAGCTCCACGTTGGTGCGGCGGATGCTGCGGGCCTTAGGGGAGTTGGTATAAACTACCAGACCTTCCTGTACTGGAGTGGTGCAGGCGGTAACTACACGGTTCTGTCCTTGGATTTCAACTACGCAGACCTTGCAGGCACTGATTTCGTTGATGCCTTTAAGATAACACAGGCGGGGGATTTCGATGCCGACGGTGGCAGCAGCCTGCATGATTGTTGTCCCCTGGGGAACGGAAACTTTTTGTCCGTCGATTGTGAGGTTTACCATTTTAAGGTTCTGCCTCCTTTCAGTGTGCTGAAGCCGAATTTGTCGCAGCGCAGGCAGCGTCCTGCTTCCTGGCAGGCCTCCTGCTTGGTCATGCCGCATTCAATAGGCTCAAAGGTATGCTTGCGTTCGCCTGCTTCGGTTTCGTGCATCTGGATACGGCCGCAGGGACGTTTATCGTCAATAGACGGATCGGGAATAACTACATCACAGGAAATGGTGTGGTTATAGCCCAGATATTCATCAATATTAGCAGCAGCAACCTTACCGGCAGCAATAGCACGGATTACGGTTGCAGGGCCGGTTACGCAGTCGCCGCCGGCGAAGACGCCTTCATTGTTGGCAAGCTCACTGCTGGAAAGAGCGGAAATAGTACCGCGTTTGATTTTGATGCCGGCCTCCTCGAACGGACGCAGCTCAATGCCTTGGCCGATAGCAACAACGATAACGTCGCAGGGAATGCGCTCCAGCTCTACGTCAGCGTGGATAGGACGCGCACGTCCCCAGGCATCGATAGGACCGATTATTTGCGGCTCGGCCCAGAGAGCGGCCACATTACCTTCGGCATCCGCTTCAATGTGATGCGGAGCCTTCAGGCCGTACAACTCAGCGCCCTCGGCAATAGCGCCTTCGATTTCCTCGGGCAGCGCGGTCATATCGTCCTGACGACGGCGGTAGGCAATGATAACTTTTTTGGCACCGAGACGGATAGAGCTGCGGGTGCAGTCCATAGCAACGTTGCCGCCGCCGATAACGACAACGGTTTTATCCTTAAAGTCAGGCATTTTTTCCTCACCGATATTGCGCAGCATTTCTACCGCACTGATAACACCGTGGGAATTCTCGCCCTCAATACCGATTTTCTTGTCGGTGTGGGCACCGATGGCAATATAAACTGCGTCAAATTCTTCACGCAGCTTTTCGAAGGGGATATCCCCCTCCTCGTTGCCGATTCTGGTGTTGCGATGTACTTCTACGCCGGTGGACAAAATAGCGTCCAGATCTTCCTGCAGACGTTCGCGCGGGAAGCGGTAAGCAGGAATGCCGTAGCGCAGCATGCCGCCGAGCTTGCTCTTTTCTTCAAACACAACAGCATGATGTCCCATCAGCTCCAGATAGTAGGCTGCGGACATACCGCTGGGGCCACCGCCGATGATGGCGATACGTTTGTTGGTAGCAGGCTGCTTTTCGGGCAACGGAACGGTGTTGCTGGGCGCATTGTCGACAGCCATACGCTTCAGACCGCGGATATTGATGGGAGCATCAATCATGCTGCGGCGGCAGCGTGCTTCACAGGGATGCTCGCAGATAAGACCGCAGGCAGTCGGGAACGGGTTATCCTTGCGGATGAGCTTGACAGCGTCGGCATAACGGCCTGCGCCGACCAGTGCAATGTAGCCGGGGATATCAACCTGTGCCGGGCACAGAGCAACGCAGGGGATAGAATGATGGACGTTGACAGAGCATTTGCCCTTCTTTATGTGGTTAATGTAATCTTCACGGAAGCCTTCAAGACCGGCCAAAACCATTTTGGCTGCTTCGAAGCCGATGGCGCAGTCAGCGCTGTTGGCAACGTTTTGCGCGGTGCTTTCGATTAAATCCAGAGTGTGCATGTCAGCCTTGCCGGCGAGCACGTCTTCCATGAGATTCTGCAGCTGCGCGAGACCTACGCGACAGGGTACGCATTTGCCACATGTTTGTGCGTGGCAGACTTTGAGGAACGACAGCTGCAGATCAACAGGGCACAGTCCCGGAGGGCTGGCGATGATGTGTCGTTCCAGGTCCTTGTACAAGCGCTCGACCGTAAGCTGGGCCTGGTCGGGTGTTTCGATTCTTAAACGGCTCATAATTTTCCTCCAAAAAGCATACACTAAATATATAAAGGTATAAACTATATTATACAGAAAAAAGCTGAATTTCGCAATAATAAAGAAGATAGTTTTTGTGTAACAATCTGAGCAAAACAAGCTAGCAAGCGCTTTTTTCGTCTGCTGTCGCAGCAAAGCATTCTTGCGGGGGGCTATCCTTTTTTTGCCGTATTTTTTGTGTTATACTAATACTGAGCTTTTTAGCATTAATGCTGTCGGCAGAACGTTTGCATCCGGCGGCTTATGATTATTGGAGGGTTGGATATGCAGCTTACTGCTACACATTATATCAGCCTGGCTGTAACGCTTTTGGTAACGCTGTTACCGGGGCTTTTGGCAGCCCGGAGGGTGAAGTCTGCTGATGATTATAACGTAGGCGGCCGTAGCTCGGGCGTAGGCCTTGTCGCGGGCACGATTATCGGCACGATTATCGGTGGCGCAGCTACCGTCGGCACGGCGCAGCTTGGCTTTAAGCTGGGACTGACGGCCTGGTGGTTTACGCTGGGCAGTGGTATCGCACTTTTGCTGATGGCGGCGTTTTACGCTGTGCCCCTGCGCCGCAGCTCGCTGACCACAGTAGCGGAATTTCTCGTTACGGATTACGGCAAGCCTGCGGGGTGGCTGGCGACCTTCAGCGCCTGCGCCGGCATTTTTTTCAGTATTGTAGCAAGCACGCTGACGGCGTTGCATCTCATTGCCGGCGTGTTCGGTGTACCGCTTTTGGCTGCAGCAGCCATTGTTATAGCTGTTACTTTGCTGCTGGTGTTTTTCGGCGGCCTCAGCAGCAGCGGTATGGCCGGCATTTTTAAGATTGTGCTGATTTTCGCCAGCATTTTCGTCGGCGGCTTTCTGGCCTACGCCGATATGGGACATTGGCAGGGCCTGACGCAGAGCTTCGCAGCATATCCATGGTTCAGCCTTTTCGGACGCGGCGTGGAGGATGGTCTTGTCAGCCTCGGCTCGATGATTGTGGGTGTTATTTCTACGCAAACCTATGTGCAGGCACTTTTTTCGGCGCGCGATACCAAAACGGCAGCTGTCGGCTGCTGTGCTGCCGCGCTGATAGTCATTCCTGTGGGATTACCGTCAGTGATGATTGGCATGTTCATGCATCTGCATCACCCGGAGATAAATTCTATTGACGCGCTGCCGCTGTATATTATTACGTATTTGCCGCATTGGCTCGGAGGTATCGGTATCGGCGCCGTGCTGCTTTCGGCCCTGGGTTCGATTGCAGGCCTGGCGCTGGGCGTAGGTACGATGATTTCGCGCGATATTGTCAGCAAAATCTGGCTTAAGGCTACGGCTGCAGGACAGCTGTGGGCAAGCCGCCTGAGCGTGCTGGCCGTTTCTGTCGCTGCGATGGTGTTTGTCTTTATGCACCTTGATTCGTCGGTGCTGGAGTGGAATTACCTGTCCATGGCGCTGCGTGGCAGCGGTATCTTTCTGCCGCTGACGTTCTGCATCTTCTTCCCGGGCAGGGTGCGTGCTTCGATGGGCGTGGCTGCTATGGGTGCAGGCATTTTTGCGGCGCTCTTCTGGAAGCATATCAGCCCGTGGGAAATCAACAGTCTGCTGCCGGCGCTCGTGTATAATCTGTTCTTTTTACTCATCGGTTTAGCATGGGGCAAGGAAGGTGAATAGAAGCAAAAAAGCTGCTTTTGCGGCAAGCGGTTTGCTTGCAAAAAGCAGCGTAATATGCTATATTATAGACAAAGGACAACCGCCCACGTCGGTGGGTTGCCAAAGCTTTTATTGCGGAAGAACCGCCCTGTCACTAGGCAAAGTTTAGGGGCGGTTTTCCTATGTCTGGGTTATTTACTGAACTGAAAAATAAATGTCAGCAACGCCAGAATGAATACGCCAAAGGCCATCAGGTCCTTAAAGTCGTAGTTCTTCATAGGCATCACCTCCATTCTGTTGGAGAATGATGGCAATGCCCACCCGTAAGCACGATTGTCCAAAGTCTGAACATATTGTAACATAGATAAAGAGAACATACAACGAACGAATTGTGAATTCACGGTTGTATGTTTTTTCAGTTTTAGGCAGGAATTTTATCTGTAATGCTAGAATAGTTTTACATACATTTGCCGCGGATTTGCGCGGTAGCGGTCTTTAAATTTAAGGAGCAAGAGATGACAAAACGCTTTACTCATTTACATGTACATACGGAATACAGCCTGCTGGACGGCGCTTCGAAAATCCACGAGCTGGTGGCCTATGCCAAGGAGCTGGGCATGGACAGCTTGGCGATTACCGACCATGGCGCGATGTACGGCGCAGTGGAATTTTATCAGGAATGTACCAAGGCAGGCATCAAGCCGATTATCGGCTGCGAGGTATATCTGTCCAAGGGCTCGCATCTGGAAAAAAATAACCGCGGCATGTACCATTTGATTCTGCTGGCAGAGAACGATACAGGCTACCATAACCTGATGAAAATCGTCAGCATCGGTCAGCTGGAGGGCTTTTACTATAAGCCGCGTGTAGACAAGGACGTACTGCGCACCTACCACGAGGGCATTATCTGCCTCAGTGCCTGCGTTGCCGGCGAGGTGCCGCAGATGATTCTGCAGGACAACCTGGAGGGAGCACGTCGCTGCATTCAGGAATATATAGACATTTTCGGCAAGGAAAATTATTTTTTGGAAATTCAGGACCACGACCTTGATGAGGAGCACAAGGTCAGCGCGGAGCTGAAGCAGCTGGCGCAGGAGTTCGGTTTGGGCCTGGTAGCGACGAACGATTTGCATTATGTGCAGCAAAAGGATGCGGCGGCGCAGGATATTCTGCTGTGCATTCAGACGACCAGCACGGTTGATGAGCCGGACCGTATGCGCTTTAACAACGACAGCTATTATCTGAAAAGCTATGATGAGATGGAGGCGCTGTTCGGCGATTGTCCGGAGGCTTTGAGCAATACCAATAAAATTGCTGACCGCTGCAACGTGAAGATGGAGTTCGGCCATCTGCTGCTGCCGGAATTCCCGGTGCCGGAGGGCTTTGATGCCGTGAGCTATCTGCGTCACCTGTGCGAGGAGGCTTTGCCTAAGCGCTATGAGGTTGTGGATGAGAAGGTCCGCAAGCGTCTGGACTTTGAGCTGGACATCATCAACACGATGGGCTATGCCTGCTACTTCCTCATTGTCTGGGATTTTATCAATTATTGCCGCAGCCATGATATTCCGGTCGGGCCGGGGCGTGGCAGTGCCGCAGGCAGTATCGTGGCCTATCTGCTGCGCATAACGAATATCGAGCCCTTGCGTTATCATCTGCTGTTCGAACGCTTTTTAAATCCTGAACGTGTAAGCATGCCTGATATTGATACCGACTTCTGCTATGTGAAGCGTAATCAGGTGCTGGATTACGTGGTGTGCCGTTACGGACAGGAGCGTGTGGCGCAGATTATTACCTTCGGCACACTGCAGGCGCGCGCGGCAGTGCGCGACGTCGGCAAGGCGTTGGGCATGAGCTATGGTGAGGTCGACGAAATCGCCAAGCTGATTCCGCGTGAGCTGGGCATTACGCTGGAGAAGGCGCTGAACGGCAGCAAGGACTTCCGTCAGGCGTACGACACGCGCCCGGAGGTCAAAAAGCTGATTGACCTTGCGCAAAGCGTGGAGGGCCTGCCGCGTAATGCCGGCACACATGCCGCCGGTGTTATTATCGCACCGCATAATATGAAAAATTACGTGCCGCTGCAGCAGGGCAGTGAGGGTGGCGTCATCACCCAGTACGATAAAAATAAGGTAGAAGAGCTTGGTCTGCTGAAGATGGACTTTTTAGGACTGCGCACGCTGACAGTTATCGGTGACTGCATTCGCTTTATCCGCGAAACTACGGGTGAAGAGGTTGATATTGATAACATTCCGCTAGCAGATGAGGCAACCTGCGCTATGCTGCGCCGCGGTGAAACGTCCTGCGTTTTCCAGCTGGAGTCGGCAGGCATCACCAAGCTGGTTATGGATTTGGCTCCCGAAAGCTTTGAGGATCTGATTCCGTTGGTGGCTCTGTACCGTCCGGGGCCTTTGGGCACCGGTATGGCGGAGGACTTTATTGCCGGCCGTCACGGACAGCGCACGGCGAAGGTGCTGCATCCGCTGATGGAGCCTATTTTGAAGGATACCTACGGCGTTATTCTGTATCAGGAGCAGGTTATGCAGATAACCTCCGCATTGGCAGGCTTTACGCTCGGTCAGGCAGATATTCTGCGCCGCGCGATGGGCAAGAAGAAGGCCAAGGAGCTGGATTCTATGCGCCAGTCGTTCATCGACGGTGCCAAGAAGCTGCATGATATCCCCGAAGAGCTCAGCGACCAGATTTTCTCGCTCTTGCAGCACTTCGCCGGTTACGGCTTCAACAAATCTCACTCCGTAGCCTATGCGCTGGTAGCCTATGAAACCGCTTATCTGAAGGCGCACTGGCGTCCACAGTTCTATGCGGCCTTCCTCAACAGCATTATCGGTGATGCGGATAAGGTGAGCTGGTATATCAACGTCTGCCGTAATGATAATGTCAAAATCCTGCCGCCTGATGTCAACGAGAGCGGTCATAACTTTACGGTACATAAAAATTCGTCTATCCGCTTCGGCCTGGCAGGCATCAAAAATACCGGTGATGCCGCAGTAGATGCTATTATCAGCGCCCGTAACGAGGGCGGTCCGTTCAAGAGTCTGACGGATTTCTGCTGCCGTGTGAATATGCGCGTGGTCAACAAGCGTGTTATCGAAAATATGATTAAATGCGGTGCGATGGATTCCTTCGGCGCCAGACGCTCGCAGATGCTGGCTATTATGGACCAGGCGATTGATTTGGGTGCTGCCTGCCAGAGGGACAAGGCCAACGGCCAGCTGGGGCTGTTTGGCGACGATAGCTTCGGCGTGACGGAAATCAAGCTGCCGCCGCTGCCGGAAATTCCCAAGCAGCTTATTCTGCAGAACGAAAAGGAAATTATCGGCTTTTACGTTACCGACCATCCGCTGAGCGATTACAAGCAAATGCTGCAGCGCTTCATGCCGCTGCATCAGTTCGGCGGTGAAACGCAGGTGCAGGACGGACAGTTCGTGCGTGTGGCCGGTATTATTACGGATTGTGTGATAAAAAATACCAAGCGCGGCGATACGATGGCTCTTCTGACGCTGGAGGATTTCAGCGGACGCTTCCCGATTATCGTTTTCCCGCAGGCTTATCATACAAATGTCAAGGATATCTATGAGGACAGCATTGTGGCGATTGAAGGACGCTTCAGCGTTGATGAGCGCGAAAGCAAGATTATTGCCAACAGCGTGCGCGCTCTGCCGTCTAAGCCGCCTACGGAAATCCGCCTGCGCATCGAAGCGCATCTGGAAAATCCTCTGGTGCAGCGTGAGCTGATGCAGCTGTTTCAAAAATACAAGGGCGATGACTGCGTATACCTGCAGCTGATGGGCTCGCGTAAGCTTATCAAGACAACGCCCAACTTCTGGGTGAACAGCGAAGCGCCGGGTTTCGCCGAGGATGTCGTCAAAATACTGGGCGAAAACTGCGTAGTAAAGAAAGGCTGATGTAATTATTTGAGCTGTTTTTCATAAACTTTCATGATATACTTGCAAGTTTAAGTACAAAAATGCTAAAATAAAGAGAAGAATGTAAAAAAAGCCGGAGCAGCAGCTCCTGTAATAAGCTTAAGGAGGCAGCAAATGAATATTCTCGTTTGTTTAAAACAAGTGCCGGATACGGCAAAAGTAAAATTTAACCGCGAAACCAATACCTTGGACCGTACGGGTGTAGAAAATATTATGAATCCCTATGACCGTCAGGCATTGGAGGTAGCACTGTGTCTGAAGGATAAGGAAGGCGCTAAGGTAACAGTACTGACCATGGGCCTGCCCCAGGCAACCGATATTCTGAAGGAAGCAATCGCTATGGGCGCTGATGACGGCGTTCTGCTGAGCGACCGTGTTCTGGGTGGCAGTGATACTCTGGCAACCAGCCTAGCTCTGGCTGCTGCTGTAAAACATCTGGGCGAGTTCGACCTCGTACTCTGCGGCAAGCAGGCAGTAGACGGCGATACTGCACAGGTTGGTCCGGAAATGGCAGAGCATCTGGGAATTCCTCAGATTACCGGCGCTCTGAGCCTGAGCTATGAAGACGGTAAATTTGTTGTTGTCCGTGAAAACGAAAACTACCAGCTGACTCTGGCTTGTGCTGCACCGCTGCTGGTTACCGTAACTAAATCCGAAAAAGAGCCGCGTTTTGCCAGCATTAAGGGCAAAATGAAAGCTCGTAAGGCTCAGATTCCTACTCTGACCGTTGCTGACCTGGATATTGATCCTGCAACCGTAGGCCTGAAGGGCTCTCCGACTAAGGTTAAAAAAGCCTTCACCCCGACCCCGCCTGAAATCAACGGCGAAATCATTACCGAAGAAGATGCTGATGCAGCAGTAGATATGCTGTTTGAAAAGCTGGTTAAGGCAGAGGTTATTACCCGCTAAGGTGAACCATGCTGATAAAAGTAAACAGGCAGCTTTGCTGTGGCTGTGAGGAATGTGTGGCAGTCTGCCCGATGGGCGCTGCGACGCTGCGTGAGGGCAAGGCGCAGATTGATATGCAGCAGTGTGTCTGCTGCGGTGCCTGCATCCGCGAATGTTCCATGGAGGCTATAGCTATTGCCGAAACTGACGATACTGAAGATAACGAATAGGAGTGTGTAAATATGTGGGTTATTGCTGAACAGGAAAATGGTCAGCTGATGAATGTTACCTTTGAGCTGTTGGGCGCTGCCAAAGAGCTGTGTGCCAAGCTGGAGGAAAAATGCTGTGCGGTACTGGTGACCGCTGCTGCAGGCGAGCTGCCGCAGCAGCTGATTGCTGCCGGTGCTGATATTGTTTATGTTATTGAGGATGCTAAATATGCAGATTACGATACCGAGTTATATACCGATGCTATCTGCCAGCTGTCCAAGAAATATGATCCGGCTTCCATTATGTTTGGTGCTACCGATGACGGCCGCGACCTGGCTCCGCGTGTTGCAGCACGTCTGCATACCGGCCTGTGCGCTGACTGTACCGCTCTGGATGTAACCGATGATAAGCTCGTTGCCTGGACTCGTCCCGCACTGGGCGGCAATATCTGCGCTACCATCATCTGCGACGTTAACCGTCCGCAAATGGGTACCGTTCGTCCTAAAGTATTCAAACCGGCTGAATTGGATAACACCCGCACCGGTGAGGTTATTGCCTTCACTCCGGAAGCAGGCGCTGTAAGCCGTGTTGAACTGGTTAAAAAAGAGGCTCTGAGCAGCGAAAATGCTGTGAAGATTGATGAAGCCGATATGATCGCAGCAGGCGGCCGTGGCTTTGGCAGCAAGGAGAAATTCGACGTGCTGGAACAGCTGGCTGCTCTCTTTGAAAATTCCGCAGTAGCAGGCACCCGTGCCGCTATTGATGAGGGCTGGCTGACTCATTCCCAGCAGGTTGGCCAATCCGGTAAATCCGTTACTCCGCATATCTACTTTGCCTGCGGCATCAGCGGTGCAATCCAGCATCTGTCCGGCATGAAGGACAGCGATATCATCATCGCTATCAATAAAGATGCAGAGGCACCGATTTTCACCGTTGCTCATTATGGCATCGTAGGTGATGTAAACGTAATCCTGCCGAAGCTGATTGAAAAAATCAAAGCTTACAAGGCTTAATCCAATTACCTGATTTACAGGAGGCATTCTAGTATGTGGAAAACAATTTATATTGCCCACACTGAGGAACAAGCCAAAAAAATAAAGCAAATGCTGACGGAAAACGGCTTTTTGGTACAGCTGAAAAGCGCCGGCGGCAAGCATAACAAGGCTTATGAAATCTGCCTGCCGGTTTCGGAGGCAGAGGATGCCTATGAGGTTTTGTGTGAGAATAAGTTTCAGTACTGAGGAGGCGCAGTCCTGATGAAGAAAACGAAGATTATCTGTACAGTGGGTCCCAGCACGGACAATGTAGAGCTGTTGCGCAAGATGATGCTTGCAGGCATGGACTTGGCACGCTTCAACTTTTCGCACGGTAACCATGAGGATCATGGCAAAAGGCTGCAGCTGGTGCGTCAGGCAGCAGAAGAGGCCGGTAAGGTAATCGCTACGATTGCCGATACCAAGGGCCCGGAAATGCGCCTGGGCATGTTTGCCGAAAGTAAAATCGAGCTGAACGAGGGCGATGATTTCTGCCTGACTGCCGAGGATTATCTGGGCGACCGCCATATGGCACACGTTAATTATGCCGGTCTGCCGCAGGAGGTAGAAATTGGCAGTAATATTCTGCTGGCCGACGGACTGCTTTCCCTAAAGGTTGTACGCATTGACGGCTGCAGAATTTATACCAAGGTGGTCAACGGTGGCGAGCTCAGCTCGCGTAAGCGCGTGGCCTGCCCCGGTATCGAGCTGAAGCTGCCGTTTTTGTCGGAGCAGGACAAGGCAGATATTCTTTTTGCTGTCGAGCATGATATGGATTATATTGCGGCATCCTTCGTGCAGAAGGCCGATGATGTTATCGCTATCCGTAAAGTGCTTGAGGAAGCAGGCTCTTCCATCGGGATTATCTCCAAAATCGAGAATGAGGCTGGTGTGCAGCATATCGATGAAATTATCGGCGTATCCGACGGTATAATGGTTGCCAGAGGCGACCTGGGCGTAGAGATACCGACCGAGGATGTACCTTTGGTACAGAAGGATATTATCGCGCGCTGCAATAAGGCCGGAAAGCCTGTTATCACGGCCACGCAGATGCTGGAAAGTATGATTAACAGCTACCGTGCAACCCGTGCCGAGGCCAGTGACGTTGCCAACTCTATTTTTGACGGCAGCGACGTTATTATGCTGAGCGGCGAAACTGCCAGCGGCAAGTATCCGCTGGAGGCGGTGCAGACAATGGCCAAGATTGCCGTGCGCACGGAAAATGCGCTTGATTATGTGCATATCTTCCAAAAGAAGGGCATCAGCGAGCGCATACATTCTACCGACGCTATCAGCCATGCTACCGTACAGATTTCTCAGGAAATAAAGGCCGATACTATTCTTACGATTACCGAATCAGGCTTTACGGCACGTATGATTGCCAAATATAAGCCTCAATGTACTGTTGTTGCTGTATCACGCTTGCCTGAGCGTGTGCGTGCGATGCAGCTTTATTGGGGTGTGCTGCCGCTTTTGGGGCCATACTCCACAAATACTGATGAAATGATTGAGCTGTCTTTGCAGTGTGCTTTGCATCACTCCGTAATCAAGGACGGCGCATCTGTTGTTATAACTGCCGGCGTGCCTATCGGTACTCCGGGCAGTACAAATCTGATTAAGGTGGTTACAGTGGGTACCAAGCTGCTCAGCGGTACCGGTATCGGCAGCAAGACTGTCACCGGCCGTATCTGCGTAGGCAGAACTGCGGCAGACTTCAAGGACAAGCTCCAAAAGGGCGATATCCTTGTAGTTGATGTGCTGAATGACGAGTTTGTACCGCAGGCTGCTGCCAAGGCAGCAGCGATTATCGCTGAAGAGGGCGGCCTGACATCCTCCACTGCTATTGTTGCCGTAACCTGCGGCCTGCCTGTTATCGTAGGCGCGGAAAAAGCAACCTCTAAGCTGGCCGACGGCCTGCTGGTAACAGTGGATCCTGTTTCCGGTGACGTCTACGAAGGCGATATTAACCTGTAGAAATATGGTAACAGAACTTATTTTAGAAACATGTATTGCTCTGCGTGACGGCAGAGAACAAAACGCCTGCACAGCTTTTTCGGGTATTATTGCTGAAGCAGCAGATAATGAAGCATTACAAGCAATCAGCTGCTGTCTGCTGGTGGCCTTACGCCACCGGCAACGGCAGCTTTTTGCGGCTTGGATGCAGGAAAGCAGGCCGCATCTGGAGCAGCTGCTGGTCAATCCGCAGCTGGCGCATCAGGGCGGCAGCGTTCTGCTGAGGCTGACGTTTGCCGTGTGCGACAGGCGTTTGGCTGAGGTGCGTCCTATGCTCGCACTGCTGGTGCGGCGCTGGCTGCGGACGCAAGCCGACAATACTGCAATGCTGCAGGAATTTATGGGCGAATGGCTCAGTCTGGCGGCGCGTATGGCACGCAGGCGGTGGCGCGAGGAAACCGCGTTTCTGTTGCGTGAGGCCGGGCGCTGGCTTTTAATGCAGCAGGACCTGCAACGGTTGGCGTGGAGCCTGCAGCAGCTGCAGCTGCATTTCGTCGTGTACGCACGCTGGGATGGCTTTGACAAGGCCTGCAGAATTTACAGAGAACTGACGCTTCTGTACCGTATAATGCTGCGGCGTGTGCCGAAGGCACCGCCTGAGCGGCAGACAGCGCTTCTGCAGCTGCTTGTGCGTCACCTGCGTGATGTAACCGCTAACGTATCGCGTTCGGCGATGCTGGATGATGCGGATATCTTTCGCCAATGGTACAGCTTTTTCTGGCAGCTGACTGCCGACGACAAGAGCGCCAGGGAGGAGCTGCTGCGACTGCTGCAGCTTGCCATCACCTATTGGCAGCAGACTATGCCCAAAACCAGCCGCAAGCAGGTAGTACTCCTTAAGGATTTGCTGCAGCCGAATCTGATTGACGGGCAATACGCATTGTTATTACAAAAAATTATATAAATCCTGAAGACAGGAGGTAGAAAATATGTCAAAGATTGTCGTAGTAGGTAGCTGTAATATTGATATTACCGTTGAATGTGACCGCTGGGTGCACCCCGGAGAAACTATTTTCGGCAACCGCCTGACCGTTTCTCCCGGCGGCAAGGGTGCCAACCAAGCTGTTGCTGCTGCCCGCTTGGGAGCAGATGTTATGATGGTTGGCTGCATCGGTGATGACGTATATGGTCAGTTGGTGCTGAAGGCTTTGAAGGAAAACAATGTTGATTCTACCTATGTGAAGGTACTGCCGGGTGAAAACAGCGGTACTGCGCACATTACCGTAGCGGAGGACGATAACACGATTATCGTTATCAAGGCTGCCAATGACCTGGTATCCCCGTCGCTGATTGATGAAGCGTGGGAGGATATCAGCAAGGCAGACATGGTGCTCTTGCAGCACGAAATCCCTGCCGCTACCAATGCCTATGTCATTGAAAAATGCGCAGCGCACGGTGTACCTGTGCTGCTGAACCCTGCACCTGTTGCTCCGGTGCCGCAGGCTCTGCTGGATAAGATTACTTACCTGACTCCCAACGAGCACGAGGCAGCAACACTGTTTGCCGGTAAGGGCAAGGCGGATATCCTTGACCAGAACCAGGGCAAGGTGATTATGACGCTGGGCAGCAAGGGTGTTGCCTATGCAGAAAAGGGACAGGTTATTACTGTTCCCGGCTTTAAGGTAAAGCCGGTTGACACTACGGGTGCAGGCGACACCTTTAACGGTGCCTTTGCCGTTGCCCGTGCAAATGGCAAATCCATGCAGGAAAGCATCAGCTTTGCCAATGCTGCCGCAGCTCTTTCGGTACAAAAGCTGGGAGCGCAGGGCGGTATGCCTTATTTACATGAAGTAGAGGAGATGCTTAAATAATGCAAAAGGGTGGAATGTTAAACAGCTCTATTGCGAAGGTGCTGGCTGATTTGGGCCACACCGACACTATCGTTATCGGTGACTGCGGTCTGCCTGTGCCTGCAGGCGTGCAGAAAATCGACCTGGCTCTGAAGCCGGGAACTCCTTCCTTCCTGGAGGTTGTTGAGGAAGTAGCCAAGAATATGGTTATCGAAAAGGTAGAAATTGCAGCGGAAATGGAAGGCAGAAATCCTGCTGTCTACGGCGCTATGAAGCAGCTTTTCGCTGAAGAGCAGTGGATTATCGATGCAGACCACGAAGCCTTCAAGGAGGCAACCAAGCATGCAAAATGCATTATCCGCACCGGCGAAATTACTCCTTTTGCCAATGTGATTCTGCACAGCAATGTTTTCTTTTAAAAATTAGCGTAAGGTAGGAATAAGGAAAAGTATGGAGATTGAATTAAGAAATATCCATAAGGCCTTTGGTTCTAATGAGGTGCTCAAGGGTGTTGATCTGAAGCTTAAAAGCGGTGAGGTACACGCTCTGATGGGTGAAAACGGTGCCGGCAAATCAACACTGATGAATATCCTGACGGGCATTCACAAGCAGGATAAGGGACAGATTTTTGTCGACGGCAAGGAAATCATCTTCAAAAATCCTCTGGAGGCAGAAGCTTACGGCATCGCCTTCATCCATCAGGAGCTGAATATCTGGCCGAACCTGAGCATTCTGGAAAACCTGTTTTTGATGCACAGCGTAACCAACGGCATGGGTATCCTGGATTTTAAGGCTATGCGTGCTATGGCAGAGCAGAAATGCCGTGAAATTGAAATTGAGCTGCCGCTGGATATGGAAGCCGGCGAATGCTCGGTAGGACAGCAGCAGATGACGGAAATCGTCCGTAACCTTCTGCTGGATGCCAAGGTTGTTATTATGGACGAGCCTACGGCGGCGCTGACCGAAAGAGAAACAGAAAAGCTCTTTGAGGTTATGCGCTCCCTGAAAAAACGCGGTGTAGCAATGGTTTATATTTCGCACCGTATGGAAGAGGTTACGCAGAACTGCGACACGATTACCGTTATGCGTGACGGTGTATCCGTTGCAACCAAGCCTGTTAAGGAATACAGCATGGAGCAGATTGTTCGCGATATGGTTGGCCGCTCCATTACGGAATTTTATCCCGACCGTCGCAATAAGCCGGGTGAGGTGCTGCTGGAGGTTAATCACTTTGAGCAGCCGGGAGTTTTCCATGATATTAACTTTAACCTGCGCAAGGGCGAGATTTTGGGCTTTGCCGGCCTCATGGGCAGCGGCCGTACCGAAATCATGCGCGCCGTTTTCGGCGTTGATCCTCATGCAGGCGGCGAGCTGGTTTTCAAAGGCGAGACTTTGAAGATTACCAAGCCTGAGGATGCTATTAAGGCAGGATTGGGCTTCGTAACCGAAAACCGCAAAACCGAGGGCCTGATTCTGGACTTCTCCATTTTGCGCAACATTGCTCTGCCGAGTGTTGACAGCTTTGCCAAAAGCGGTGTCATCAATTTTAATGTTCTTAATAATTTTGCCGATAAAATGGCAAAAAAGCTGGGCGTAAAGACCAGCAGCCTGGACCTTGAGGCCGGTGCGTTGTCCGGCGGTAACCAGCAGAAGGTGGTTATTGCCAAATGGGTTGGCATGCACCCGGAGGTCATTATTATGGATGAGCCTACCCGTGGTATCGACGTAGGTGCAAAACGCGATATATATGAGCTGATGAACGAGCTTACTGCAAGTGGTGTTTCGATTATTATGGTTTCCTCGGAGCTGCCGGAGGTACTGGGCATGAGCGACCGCATCGTCGTCGTTCACGAAGGCCGCATTGCCGGCGAGCTGCTGCACGATGAAGCAGACCAGGAAAAAATCATGACACTTGCAACGGGAGGGCAATAAAAATAATGGATGTAAAAGCAATCTTAAAAAAATCCGGTTCCATAATCGGACTCATTGTGTTGTTTGTGGTCATTTCCTGCCTTAACAGCAGCTTTATCGACCCCAGCAACCTGAAAAACCTGCTGCGTCAGGTTTCTATCAATGCCTTAATTTCCTTTGGCATGACCTTTGTTATCTTAACTGGCGGTATTGATTTGTCCGTCGGCAGTATTCTGGCGCTTTCCAGCGCACTCATGGGCAGCTTTATCAAGGGCGGCATGGATCCTGTATTCGGTATCGTGCTGGCCTGCCTCATCGGTGCTGCACTGGGCAGTGTCAACGGCCTGGTAATTACCTACGGCAAGGTGGCGCCCTTTATCGCAACCCTGGCGACCATGACCATTTTCCGTGGTCTGACTTTGGTATATACCAACGGCAACCCTATCAGCAGCCTGTCTGAGGATGACCGCTTCCTTGAATTCGGCCAGGGCTATGTTGCCGGTCTGCCGGTTCCTGCCATTATGATGCTGATTATGTTTTTCATTTTGTGGTTCATCCTGCACAAAACTCCGCTGGGACGCAAAACCTATGCTGTCGGCGGTAATGAGAAGGTTTCCTTCATTGCAGGTATCAAAATCAACCGCATTAAAATATTTGCTTATACCGTAACAGGTTTCCTTTGCGGTATGGCAGGCGCTATTCTTACCAGCCGTCTGAACAGTGCTCAGCCTACTGCCGGTACCGGCTATGAGCTGGATGCTATCGCAGCTGTAGTATTGGGCGGCACCAGTCTTTCCGGCGGTAAGGGCCGCATCTTCGGTACCATTATCGGTGCGCTGATTATCGGCACTCTGAACAATGGTCTGAATATCTTAAACGTATCCAGCTTTTACCAACAAGTTGTCAAAGGTATTGTAATTTTGCTGGCTGTGCTGATGGACAGAAAGAAAAACTAAGCGTGATGCGGACGTAAAGCACCATCCAGTGCTTTTCAGCCGCAGCCTGCTTAATTCAAGTTTTTGTCCGCATAGTAATTTCTAATTCCGGGAGGTATTTTCTCACATGAAAAAAATTTTATTGGTATTAACCTGCATTGTAGCAATGGCTATGATGATTGTCGGCTGCGGCGGCAGCGACAAGAAGGATGCTGCAAAAGGCAACGATAAGAAAATCACCGTTGGCTTCTCCGTATCCACTCAAAACAATCCGTTCTTCGTTTCCCTGGCTAAAGGCGTAGAAGCTAAGGCTAAGGAGCTGGGCGTAACTGTAAAGGTTGTTGACGCTCAGAACGATCCTGCAAAGCAGGCTAATGATATTGCTGACCTGCTGCAGCAAAACATCAGCGTTCTGCTGGTTAACCCTGTTGACTCTGATGCAATTTCTACATCCGTAAAGGCTGCCAACAAGGCTAACATCCCTGTTATCTGCCTCGACCGCAGTGCTAACCAGGGTGATGTAGCATGCCTGGTTGCTTCCGATAACGTAAAAGGCGGCGAAATGGCTGCTGATTACATTATCAAAAAGCTGGGCGAAAAGGTTAAGGTTGCTGAGCTGGAGGGTATCCCCGGTGCCAGCGCTTCCCGTGAACGCGGCGAAGGCTTCCACAAGCTGGCTGACAGCAAGCTGACCGTTGTTGCTAAACAGACTGCTGAATTTGACCGCAGCAAGGGCCTGACTGTAGCAGAAAACATGCTGCAGGCTAACCCGGACATCAAAGCTATTTTCGCTCAGAACGACGAAATGGCTTTGGGTGCAATCGAAGCTGCTAAGAGTGCTGGCAAGCAAATCTTCATCGTTGGCTTTGACGGCACTGCTGACGGCGTAAAGGCTGTAGAAAGCGGCGCTATGAGCGCTACTATCGCTCAACAGCCGGAAATCATGGGCCAGCAAGGTCTGGAAGTAGCTGTTAAGGCTGCTAAAGGCGAAAAAGTAGAAGCTAAGATTTCTGCTCCGCTGAAGCTCATCGAAAAGAAATAATAGTCGCTTAATTTATATTAACCTGACAACTTGAAGCAATAATGCCTCTGCGCGTTCGCGTGGGGGCATTTTGTTATGGTGAAAGCTAATAGTAACGATACATTTTTGTGAGTGGTATTTACAAAATTACTTGCCGCTCTTGACAAATAGCGCAGCATTTTATATACTAAAAGTTAAGCTAAGAAGAAGAGTAGTAATCTGCAAACTCAGCGAGCCGTGACAGTGCAAGGCGGCAAAGGCAGATGAAGGCGCTTTGGAGCTGTAATAGTATATTGATTGAGGCGGGCTGCAGTTATTGCAGTCAAGCAGGGTGGAACCGCGGAGTTTGAGCTGTATGCACTCCGTCCCTGTAACATTTAAGTTACGGGGACGCGGGTGCTTTTTTGTTTTTTCGGACAAAGCTGCTGCCATTGCCGTCTTTGTAACAAATATAGGAGGTAAAACATGGATTTTCAGACAATTATTTTGAAGCTGCAAAAATTCTGGGCAGGCCAAAACTGCATTATGGCACAGCCCTATGACATCGAAAAAGGCGCAGGCACAATGAACCCGTCTACCTTTTTACGCGTACTCGGACCTGAGCCCTGGCGTGTGGCTTACGTAGAGCCTTCCCGCCGTCCGGCAGACGGCCGTTACGGTGATAACCCGAACCGTCTGTTCCAGCATCATCAGTTCCAGGTTATCGTAAAGCCCTCTCCGGAAAACATTCAGGAGCTATACCTGCAGAGCCTGGCTGAGCTCGGCATTCATCAGGAGGAGCATGATATCCGCTTTGTAGAAGATAACTGGGAATCTCCGACTTTGGGCGCTTGGGGCCTGGGCTGGGAGGTTTGGCTGGATGGTATGGAAATCACCCAGTTCACCTACTTCCAACAGGTAGGCAGCATCGACGTTAAGCCTGTTACCGTTGAAATCACGTACGGTCTGGAGCGTCTGGCTATGTACATCCAGGGCGTAGAAAACGTATTCGATATCCAATGGGTTGGCGACATCACCTACGGTGATGTTTTCCATACCAACGAGGTAGAGCAATCCTTCTACAACTTCCAGGTAGCAGACACCGCGCTGCTGTTTGACCTGTTTGACAAATATGAAGCAGAAGCTAAGCGCGTTATCGAGCTTGGTTATATCCGTCCTGCTTATGATTACGTTCTGAAATGCTCCCATGCATTCAACCTGCTGGATTCCCGCGGAGCAATCAGCGTAAGTGAACGTACTGCCTACATCGGCCGTGTACGTGCGATGGCCCGCCTGTGTGCAAAGGCTTATGTAGCACAACGTGAAGAAATGGGCTTCCCGCTGCTCAAGAAAGGGGAGAATAAATAATGGAAAAATTACTTTTTGAAATCGGTACAGAAGAGATTCCTGCGAAATTTATGCCTGCCATTCTGGCACAATTAAAGGATTTGGCAGAAAAGAAAATGACTGAGCTGCGTATTCCCTTCGAAGCAGTTAAAACCTATGGCACTCCCCGCCGTATGACCTTCATTGCCAGCGGCGTTGCCGAGGCTCAGGAGGACAGCACTGTTGAGGCTAAAGGTCCTTCCGCAAAAATCGCTTTCGTAAGCGGCGCTCCTTCCAAAGCAGCTATCGGCTTTGCTCGCGGCCAAGGCGTTGACGTAAAAGAGCTCGTTGTTCGCGATGATTATGTATATGCTGTTAAGCATCTGGCAGGCCAACCGGTTAAGGATTTGCTGCCGGGCCTGCTGACTGATATCCTCACCAGCCTGAACTTCCCGAAAAACATGCGTTGGGCAGATCATGAATTCAAATTCGTCCGTCCGATTCGTTGGCTGGTTGCACTGTTCGGCGATGAAGTTATCCCTGTTGAAATTACCGGCGTAAAATCCGGCAAATTCAGCCGCGGTCACCGCTTCCTGCGTCCTTCCGCACTGGATAACGCTAAAGCTCATGAGTCCATCGGCGATGCTGCCAAGGCTTTGTTCGACACCGTAAAGAGTAAGGCTAAGAACGCTGTAGCTTCTGCTGCTATAGGCACCATCGGCGCTGTAGAAATCCCTGATGCTGATTCCTATGAAAAGGTTATGTATGACAACTATGTAATGGTTGACCAGGACGCTCGCCGTGAGCTGATTCGTCAACAGGTTACTGACCTGGCAATTGCCGAAGGCGGTCATGCAGAAATCAATGAAGACCTGCTGGAGGAAGTAAACTATCTGGTAGAATGGCCGACTGCTCTGTGCGGCAAATTCGAAGAGAAATTCCTTGCTCTGCCGAAGGAATGCATCATCACCCCGATGCGTGAGCATCAGCGTTACTTCCCGGTACTGGCAGAGGACGGCTCCCTGCTGAACAAGTTCATCACCGTCCGCAACGGCGGCAAGGAGCATTTGGAAATTGTTGCTCACGGTAACGAGCGCGTACTGCGTGCACGTCTGAGCGACGCTGAATTCTTCTTCAACGAAGACAGAAAACAAACTTTGGCTGACCGTCTGGAAAAACTCAAAACTGTTTCCTTCCAGGAAGGCCTGGGCAATATGAACGATAAGAGCAAACGTCTGGTACAAGCTGTTGATATGCTGGCTATGGCTATCAATGCCAAGGTTGATAAAGAAAAGCTGGAGCGCACCGCTCTGCTGTGCAAATGTGACCTGGTAACCGGTATGGTTATCGAATTCACCGAGCTGCAGGGTGTTATGGGCCGCGAATATGCTAAGCTCGACGGTGAAGCTCCTGAGGTTGCACTGGGCATTTACGAGCATTATCTGCCGCGCTTTGCCGGTGACGAGCTGCCGACTACTGATATCGGCCGTCTGACCGGTATTGCCGACAAGCTGGACAACATCTGCGCTACCTTCAGCCGCGGTCTGGCGCCGACCGGCTCTCAGGATCCGTACGCACTGCGCCGTCAGGCTCTGGGCATCATCAACATTCTTCTGGACGGCAAATACCATGTATCTCTGTACAAGGTTATCGCCGGCGCTCTGTACCTGCTGAACATCCCGGCAGAGGATACCAAAAAGCTCGTACCGCAAATTGCTGAGTTTATGAAACAACGTCTGCGCAACATGCTGATGGATCAGGGCATCCGTTATGACGTAGTTGACGCAGTTCTGGCTGACCAGATGAACGACGACTTTACTGACCTTGTTGCCCGTGCTAAGGCTCTGAACAGCTTTGTTGCTTCCGCAGAGGCTCCGGCACTGATTCAGGCTGCAACCCGTGTTGCTAACCTGTGCAAGAAGATTGAAGAAGAATCCGCTATCAACCCGCAGCTCTTTGCAGTTGAAGCTGAAGGCGCTCTGCACAATGCTGCTATGGCAGCCAGCAAGGAAGTGCTGGTTGCAGCAACCAAGTATGACTATGCTGTAGTTATGGCTGAAGCAGTTAAGCTGGTTGACCCGATCAACAAATTCTTCGAAGACGTTATGGTTATGGACGAGGACGTTCGCGTGAAGAACAACCGTCTGGCACTCTTGGCAGCAGTTAAGGATATTACCCATGCTGTAGGTGACCTGAGCGTTATCGTACAATAATAAAAACTAAGGAGATTAGTCTAATGGAACAATTTAATGCAGAAGCAAAAGCACTTGTAGAAATGCAGAACGAATACGTTTTGCTCACCAGCAAAAACCCCAGCGAAATGTGCCACGATGATTTCATCCGCGCAGAAGAGCTGAACGTACAGATTAAGGACGCAACCAAGGTTATGGCTGCGCTGGCAATCGAATTTGCCGGCTACAAAAAAGACGAAAAGGGCCTGTGGGTAGAAAAATAATTCTCTCGCTGTGCTTTTTAACAGCCTTTGGGGCTTAAGACCATAAGCCTCGCGTGATTGTTTTTGTAATTTAACCGGTCTCTGATATGCTATTACATATAGCTGTCGGAGGCCGGTTTTATTTTTTAGCTTTTTGAGTAATAAAAAAGTATCGGAGCCCCTGACCGTTATCGGTCGGGACTCCGACACTGAGAAAAGAAGTGTTTTATGAATGTAAGGCGACAGATGTTACAGCTTTGCCGTCCACAATCCGTGCAGATTGCAATAAGCATAAGCGGCGAGCGGAGCTGCACCCTCGGCAAGAGCGAAAACAGCCTCCGGCTTGTCACCCGGCTTTAAGATATAGCGCTGACCGCCATGAGTTGTCTGCAGATAAATCCATTGGATGTAGTGCTTTTCAATCATGGGATGCTCCACGCTGCCTACAGCTACACGAACCGTGCTGCCATCAACAGTAATAACCGGCACATGCTTTTCCTGCGCTGCGTCTTCGGTGTTGGCAACAAGCTCCTGCATGGGCTTACCGCAGCAGACAAGCTCGCCGCCGCCGTCCTGAATCAGGCCGACGATATTACCGCAAATACTGCATTTCAAAAATTTTACTGCCATTGTGCATCGCTCCTTTCGCAAAATAAAACCTTTATAGACCCGGAAACTCAATGTTCCTAACTTAATTATAGCTTATGTTATATGCAAAGTATATAGCTTTACAGAAAATGTTGCACACTTCTCACAATTACAGGAAAGATGCAAAGTGATATTTTGGCGTTATGTAGGCTGCGGAATTGATGTAAAGCATTATCTTAGCGTGCTGCTGTTTCTTTGCAGGCTGTTTTTGTGATATAATTAGATATATATACAATAAAATCGAAAAGGTCAGGTGGAAATATATGAAGCAGATAATTCCTGTAAAACAGGGGGATAATATTACGTTAACTGTCAATGGTCTTGGCAGCAGCGGCGAGGGCGTTGGCAAGTATGAAGGCTTTACAGTCTTTGTCAAAGGCGCGCTGCCGGAGGAAGAGGTGCGCGTAACCATTACGCTGGTGAAGAAAAGCTATGCAGTTGGTGCCTTGGAAGAGATTGTCAAAGCATCTGCCGAGCGTGTGGAGCCTGCGTGTCCGGTGTATAAGGAATGCGGTGGCTGTCAGCTGCAGCATTTGAGCTACAAGGGACAGCTGGAGTGCAAGCGTCAGCAGGTGCAGGATGCGCTCACCAGAATCGGACATCTTAATTTAGAAGCATTGCCGGTGTTGGGGGCGGCGGAGCCGTGGAGCTACCGCAATAAGATGCAGTTCCCGGCGGCAGCGGACGCCGAAGGCGTGCTGCATATAGGCTGTTATGCGACAGCAACGCACAGCGTTGTAGATACGGATGCCTGCATGATTTCCAAAGAGGCGAACAATGCAATTATGAAAACGGTGCGTACCTGGATGCAGCATTATAACATCAGCGCCTATGACGAAAAGACAGGCAAGGGACTTGTGCGCCATATTATGGGACGTGTTGGCGTACACAGCGGCGAGGTGATGGCGGTTATCATTACCTCCGGCTATGACATTCCGCACCGTGGCGTGCTCATTGAATGGCTGAAACGCTATGTTCCGGGACTTGTGAGCGTGGTGCAGAACATCAACAAAAAGCAGACGAACGTGGTCATGGGCAGTAAAACACGCGTGCTGTACGGACCGGAATCGATTAAGGACAGTCTGGGCAGCCTGAGCTTCCAGATTTCCGCGCAGGCCTTCTTCCAGGTGAACAGCGAGCAGGCCGAAAAGCTGTATAACAAGGCGCTGGAGTTTGCGGCGCTGAGCGGTAAGGAAACCGTAGTGGACGTTTACTGTGGTACCGGTACGATTTCTCTGTATCTTGCGCGTCACGCCAAACAGGTTTATGGTATTGAGATTGTGGCTCCTGCGATTGAAAACGCCAAGAAAAATGCCGAGGAGAATAAATGCGCTAATGCGGAATTTATCTGCGGTGATGCTGCGGTAGAGCTGCCGAAGCTGCTGGCCGGCGGCGTGCGTCCGGACGTTGTGGTGGTGGATCCTCCGCGTGCGGGCTGCGAGCAGAAGGTGCTGGCGGCGATTGCCGAGGTACAGCCTGAGCGCGTTGTTTATGTGTCCTGCAACCCTGCGTCCTTGGCGCGTGATCTGGCGTTTATGGAGCAGCATGGGTATAAGGCGATTGTGGCGCAGCCGGTGGATATGTTCCCGATGACGAGCCATGTGGAAACTGTGGTGCTGCTAAACCGCATGAATACGGCATTTTAAGGGTTTCGGAAGGGTGAAAAACTGTAATTTGTGGCCCTCGTGTGGCCGAAAATTTTAGATGGCCACAATTTAATAGCAAAAAACAAAGCGCCCAGACAGCAAATAATTGTTGTCTGGGCGCCTTTTTTTGTTTATTTTTGAACCGCCTTTTCAAAGATTTCTACTGATTGATTTCTCAGGTAGTCGGTATTGTGGGTATACGTGTTAAGCGTTGTTTCTATATTGCAGTGGCCTAACCGTTCCTGCACGTCCTTTATATTGGCACCGTTCTCTATAAGCGTTGTAGCATGTGTGTGCCGCAGTGAATGATAGTTGAAATTTATCTTCAGCTCATAGTGGATTGCGCGGCTGCAGTACTTCATGCTGTCCATGCTCAGTAGCTGGCCGTTCTCTCTTACGTTTATCATATCCACGGACTCAAGATGGCAGGGCACTCCGGCTTCAATTTCTATGAGCCGGTAAATGGTATTGCCTTTCTCATCCTGCTCCGGCTTCTTATAGATTTTGGTGTAATATTCGCCATAGAAGGCTTTGTTGGCCATTTGTTTGTCATAAGCCTTTTTCAATGCAGCACAGAGGGTATTACCGATATTGATGATGCGGTTGGACTTGAAAGTTTTTGTGCTGTTGAAATACCAGGCGCTTTTCTCTTCCTTTTTACCCTTCTTCTTCAGGACTTCCCTTACATCTGTGCCACAGTTGCGCTTAAGCAAAGCCTTGCTGATGCTTATGGTCTGATTATCAAAATCGACATCGTTCCAAGTAAGACCGAAGCATTCGGAAATTCTTACGCCTGTGTAGTAGCCGATCATAAGCGGAATATAAAAATTAGAGCCTTCCGGAAAGCGCTCTAAAATCTGCTTAAACTGCTCCGGTGTAATGATGTACCGGGTTTCCTTCTTGGGTGCCGTATCCTTGGGGATTCTTACGTTATTGCATGGATTATACTGGATGTACTTCAACGGCTCAATAGCATAATCCAGCGCTGCAGAGAGCGTGGAGAATATACCGACGATGCTTGCCCTGCTGAGGCCACGCAGCTTCAAAGCATTTACGCATTCCTGAATGGCGGAGGGGGTGAGGGCTTTTAACCGGTACATTCCTAGGCTGGGCTTCAGATTATTTTCGATGGTATAAAGATAGCCAAGCTGGGTATTATATTTGAGGTTCATTTTGCAGTAAGAGTCAATCCAGCTGTCCAGATAATCCGAAACGGAAATGTTGGAAAGCTTGAAAGTCTGGCCGCTTTCGTTATATTCTGCCAGCGCCCTGGTTCCGGCTTCCTTTTTCGTTTTAAAGCCGGATTTAGAAACACGCTTACGCTTGCCGTCGACGGAAGCAGCTTCGAAACGGTACTGCCATTTATCGCCGCGTTTTGTTACGTTTAATGTTGACATAAAAAATCAGCTCCTTTCATTTTACGAGCAGAGCTGATATAATAAAAAAGTAATCAGCTCTTGGTGGTTCTGGGGTTGATGACGTTGAGCGTGCTGGTAACACGTTCTTGCAGGTCCCTCGGTGTTGGTAGCACCGGGGGATTTTTCATTTGCTGGCGGTCTTTTAAAACTGACTATGTTGTTATAGCATAAAACATATGGTATGATATATCCAGAGGTGGTATCGTGGAAACAATCACTATAATCATTATCTTAATTGCTAATACTGTAATTAGTTTTTTTATAGCTGGATGGGTGTGCTCTTTGCATGTAAGACAGATTATGGAGTACTATTATACGGATAAAAAGCAAAATGAAAAACGGCTGCTTATAATGGAACGACTGATTAGAAGCAAGATGCTTTAAATGTCCTACCAAATGCAGTCATGTTGAAAAAGTATTTCTTCAATGCTAACTTGCTATATAATTCCGGGTTGTTCAAAACTTCTTGCTGGCAAGAATAATAAAAACTGTTATTCTCGTATATTGAGTAGTCAAGATATTCCGCTCCGCTAAACACCTTGTCACATTCTATTATATTAAGCCTAGCCAAATTGCTTATTGATAAACAGTTGGCATGGGAATAATGTTGAACTTTTGCTGACAAGTGAACACCTTCGGCCATTGGGTGGATGATACCCGGCTTTTGCTTATATTCAAGATTGTAATCGACTAATGAACCATAACTGTCGAGATTGGTCAGTAAAACTGCATCGTTTGAATTCATCTGTTTGATGCATTCCACGAATGCGGGATGAACTGTGTCAGCTTTAGAATTATCGCAAGCATTAGCTATCAATTTGGCAAACATGTCCCTAAGAACTGATTCGCCAATGTAGTATTTTGAAGCTTCTATTGCAGGACCAACTAAATTAAGTTTAGGCTGCCGAAGGTTTTCTTCCGGAATTTTATTCAAATTGCTGATGATAGATTTCTTATAAGATTCTAATTCCGCTTCTTTTTGAATTCTGCTTTCAGCAGCCTTATATCCGAAGTGAGAGAACCAAAAATCTTCTAATGTTTTAAATGGACCATCGAAAATTTTCGCGGCAATCGCTCCGCCTGCTGCTGTTAATATTTCGGTAGCTATTGGATCCATAATTATTACACCTTCTTTATTATTATCTAATTTTTTTGCTGGCGGTATTTTTTTATTTTTTAGGTTTATCGAGCTGCTTAATACTTTCGCTTGGCGTAGGCAATTTCTCTGGCATTGTGCCGCCGAGTTCTTCAATAGTTTTGCGAACGGTACGACCGACTTCGTAATGCACTTTGTTGGCAGCTTCTTTGCTACTGATATTCTCACGGCGCAGTTTGTCTTCTGCCTGAGTGATGCGGAACAGGTTCGCACCGAGTTCCACACTGCCCATGTGGTCTAAAATCTCTTGATTAGGTTTAAGCTTCTTGCGACGTTTTATATCGCCAGCGGTTTCACCGCCATAAAGTCCCATGTAACCGCTATTTTGGAATTTGGCGAAGTCAAGGTTCGTTTTTACGCCTGCGGCAAAGGCTGCATCAGCGAGAGCAACGTTATGCTGTTTGATATTATTTCGTGCTTCAATGCGAGCGTCTATTTCCTTGTTGAAAGCCTCTGCTGCTTCAAGGTCATGGATATGGTCCGCACCGAGTTGCGCGAGCCACTGCTTGAATGGTTCGGCTTTAGGCGAGGGGATAGATTGGATAATACGCAGAATACCTTCTGTATTTGCGGTGTCAGTGAGACGCATTTTCCCATCTTCTGCAAGCAATTTCAACCTGTGACAATTTGTCACGGTTTCATTACCTTCTGCCTTCAGTCTTTGCTTTAGCTTGCGCCAATAAGCTGATTTATCCACGCTGTCGGTCAATGCACCGACAACATCGACAACAGAAAAGAACCATTCTCCGGCTTCATCGTTCCAAATGGAGCGAATTTGCGCACTCTGAAACAATTTTACATCTTTCATGTCTTCATTCCTCACTTTCAAAATCTATTATCCTAAACTCTCCGCGCCTTCTTCCGCCTTGCGCTGGAGCTTGGGCAGCTTAACCTCAATCAAATCGTCAATTTCTTCCCAACCGTCAGCCTTCCACTGGCGGTATTTTTTTATTATAGGCTAGAATGGAATGATCGTGTCATCATAGAGAGTATTTTTTTCGATTTTCCAATCGTTAAGTATTCCATCTGCATAAAACGAACTTTCTCCGCCACAATACGGACAATATCTAGCGTTTCCGGGCAAAGGCTTATTACAAGCATCTTTAAATCCAACTAGGTCACCATATTCGTCATACTGTCTTTTCCCTACGCATTTATTAATAAGATAAAAGCCACAAATCATGCAGTGGTCGCCGTCAGGCATAATTTCTTCGTTCTTACATTGGGGACAAGTATAGGCTTTGCTATTTTCGTCAACTAAAATACCAGAATATTTCATAATATTTTCCTCCGTGTTCTTCCAAATCAAGTTATGCTCTCCGCAGATAGGGCAGTATTTGGCATCTCTGTCTATAAAAGATGTCTTGCATTCGGGGCAAAACTTTTTATAAATATGATTGTAAAAGGTATAATATAACTCTCGTTCATATTTAAAATAGCATTCTTTGAAAATTTTTACTTTGCGTATAGCGCGACTTCTATTACGCGCAGCCATATTAGAGAGTCCAGTATGCTGTATAAGAGCATCTTTAGTATCCCATTTAGCAGCAATCATTACCATTAGTGGCGAAAGCAATTCTGCTGCAAATGCATCTGCTTCAGCATCTAAAATTTTATATTCATCATCCGTTAAACCGCCACGTGCAAGCTTAGTTTCATCAAATTCTATATGATGCTTTAGAACAAAATGCCCTAGTTCGTGCGCTAACGTCCAATTTATACGAGTTTCAGGCTTATCTACGTCATTGTAAATGATAGTATAAGGTTTAGTATTTTGAGTGTGGTATAGTATTGCTCCATCATTACCAAACTTATCTACTAAATCTTGTTTGGAAAAGCTATAGCGTTCCATTAATTTTGAATATCGTTTTATCGTACATTTGTTGCTAGATTTGATTAACGAACGTACATCAATGGGCATAGAACTTACATGGCAATACAATAAAACTTGCCTTGCTTTTTCTTCAGCATAATGAAAGCGAGGCTTTGAAGGTATTTGGCTGTCCACTTAATCGTCATCCTCATCATCTGCTAATATGATTTCGACCATTTTCCTTAGTTTCTTTGCTTTTTGAGGGTCTTTAATAAGAGACTTGCGAGCCAACATTCTAATATCAGAATCGTCAAGAACGGGAATTTGGTCGTTCTCTTTTTTATCTAATAAGGTATTCATATCAACGTTAAAGAAATCAGCTAGCAATTCTAAAACTTCATATTTGGGTTCTCGGTTGCCAGATTCATACATGCCTATTGCGCTTCGCGTAAGACCTGTTAATTTCGCTAATTCACCTTGTGTTAATCCCTTCTTTAGTCTGAGTGTTTTAAGCATTGTGTTAAATGGCATGATAAAGCTCCTTTCTAATAACTACCTAAATAATATCACGTAACGTGAATAATAGCAAGTAAAAAACTAGAAAAATGTCACAAATCGTGTTGACATTAGGAGAACGAAGTGATATTATAAATTTAGTCACAAAACGTGACGAGTAGAATGGAGGTGATAAAATGAACGATGCTAAAACTATTGGAGAACGTCTTTTGAAATTGCGCCTTTCTGAAAAGAAAACGCAAAAAGAAGTGACTGAAGCCATTGGAATTAGCGTTTCAGCGTTAACTATGTACGAAACAGGGAATAGAATTCCTAGAGATGAAATCAAGGTTAAGCTGGCACATTATTATTCTACAAGTGTAGAACGTCTTTTTTATGCCTAACTGTGACACGTATCGTGACAACAAAGGAGGTACAAAATGAATAATTTACAGATTTTCAATAGTCCTGACTTCGGACAGATTCGCACAATTCAGCAAAACGGGGAACCTTGGTTTGTTGGTAAGGATGTAGCCCAAGCATTAGGTTACAGTCAAACAGCTAAGGCTGTCAGAGAACACGTAAAAGATAACCATAAAGGTATGTCTGTTTTGGACACCCCTGGAGGTAAACAAGAAACTACAATTATTGATGAAGCCGGACTTTACAGTTTGGTAATGAGAGCGAAAACCGATAAGGCAGAAGCTTTTCAAGAATGGGTGACCGGCGAGGTGCTTCCGGCAATCAGAAAACACGGCGGCTATCTGACGCCTGATAAAATCGAGCAGGCGCTAACTGACCCGGACACGATTATAAAGCTGGCAACAACTTTAAAAGAGGAAAGAGCAGCTCGCCAACAGGCGGAAGCCAGCTTGCAGGCGGCGAAGCCGAAGGTGCTGTTTGCAGATGCAGTGAGCGCATCGGACAGCACGATTCTGATTGGCGATTTGGCGAAGATTTTGAAGCAGAACGGTTACAATACCGGACAGAAGCGTTTGTTCCAATGGCTGCGTGACAACGGCTATCTGATTAAGCGTCAAGGCGCTGATTATAATAGCCCTACGCAGCGCTCGATGGAATTAGGGCTGTTCAGGGTAAAAGAAACACCAATTATCCATGCTGATGGTCACGTAACTGTCAACAAAACGGTTAAGGTAACTCCTAAAGCACAAATTTACTTTGCAAATAAGTTCTTAGGGGGCAAATGCAGTGAAGGATTTGAGTAATCAACGCTTCGGGCGACTGGTGGCTATTAAGCCATGTGGTAAAAACAAATACCGTAATGTTTTATGGTTATGTCGCTGTGATTGCGGCAAGGAGCATATTGTTCCTAAGGGAGGGTGAGTTATGGAAGATAAAAAAATAACCGTGTGTCCGTTTTGCGGACGCACGGCGATAAGCGGACCCATTGACCTGGAACAAGCATTTAAAAAGCTTTGGGTGTATTGCCTGAGCATAAATGTATTAAGCATTATAGCTGTCATGGTTTCTTGGGCTTTAATTGGAGTACAAGAAGCTTCCATAGTGGCTGCTGCCAATATGATGATGATTTCTGCAAGCTATTTCTGGTTTCGTTGGTTGCTGAAACGTAATGCTTGAAGAAATCAGAATTAAAGTCAGTTGAAAATAGCTTTGCATCAAGATCGTTCCATTTGTTATAAAGTTCTGCTTCATCTGGAAGCTCTTCATAGTAAAGCAGTTTGTTGTTTTCCCACCACGGATTAACTTTAACCGGTAAACAAAAAGAATCGTCTTTTAGCATATCCTTGGTCTGCAAAACTCCGTCATTAAATTCGTTGAACAGCATTTTCAACATGGCGGATTTTCGCTTTTGGGATTTTTTGACATCGTTGATGTAGGTTGTGGCTTGAGCTAAAAGCCAGCCTAAAATCACACAAAATATTTCCATGAATACACCTCCTGTCTGTAGCTTAATTATAGCATGGACGCGGAGAAGTGAGGGAAGAAGGGAGGCAAAGATTATGGCAAGTATAGAGCTTTTGACTGTTGCTGAAGTAAGCAAACTTCTGAAATGTAATGTTGACTATGTTTACAAGCTCAACAAATCCGGTCTGCTGAGATTCATGAAGCTTGGCAACCTTAAATGTCGTCGTGAATCTTTAGAAGAGTTCCTCAGCACATATGACGGCAAGGATGTAACAGATCCGTTTAATGTGAAGGAGTTGTAGATATGAAAAAAGCATTGTTTGCTTTGCTCGCAGCCTGCTGCGTTTGGGCTGCATGGGACTACACCCGCCCTGTTGACCGCTATGTGGTCAAGGCTACCGCAGGCGAAGGGGATACCCTTTGGCACATGGTGGGCGATACAATGCAATGCGAAGGCGATTGCAGAGATATTCGCGAGGTCATCTTTTACGCCAAACAGATTAGTAATCTTACCGGCGACCTGCAGCCGGGGGACATTGTTTTGATTCCCATTGAGGTGCGCAGATGAACGAAAGAGATTATGACGGCCTGACAATGGACTACTTCCAGAATCAGCTGCTTGCAAAAGGCATTACCAAAGAAATGTTTAACATGGACCAGTTCGCCGGACTTACCACCCGGGAGCTGCAGAACATCGTGAATAACGTAAGTTTAAAGGAGACATAGCATGAAACTGTTTGATATAGACGAAAGGCTGGCGGCCTGCGTCAAGTTGGACGAAAGCCGTGTTGTAGATACCGAAAGCGGCGAAATCATCGACCTTGAAGCAATCGCAGCTCTTGAAATGGAGCGCGACAAGAAGCTTGAGAACCTGGGCTGCTGGTATAAAAACCTGTTGGCAGAGGCAGAAGCGTTGAAAGCGCAGAAGAACGCTTTCGCAGAACGTGAAAAGGCAAGAAGGGCCAAAGCGGAAAGCCTTAGAGGTTTTCTGGGCCGTTATCTGAACGGCAAAAAGTTTGAGACTGCCAAAGTGGCCATGAGCTTCCGCAAAAGCGAAGCGGTAGAGTTTGACGCAAAGTGCATCGGCGATGTTCCGGAAGAATTCCTGAAATTCAAAGATCCGGAACTGGACAAAGTTGCAGTCAAAAAGGCTATCAAGGCCGGTGAAAGTGTACCGGGCTGCGAACTGGTACAACGCCAGAACCTGCAGATTAAATAAGGCGGTGCAGCTATGGGGATTTATGAAAAACTGCTGACAGTGCAGCAAAATCTTAAAGCAGCTAAAGGGCATTACAGTGACTTTGGCGGCTACTATTACCGCAGTTGCGAAGATATTACAGAAGCGGCAAAACCGCTGCTGACGGAAGTAAAAGCGGTGCTGCTGCTGACCGACGAAATTGTCACTGTGGGCGGCAGAATCTATGTTAAGGCTGTGGCTAGGCTGCTGGATGTTGAAAGTGACGGCGTTGTGGAAGTCTGCGGCTATGCGCGCGAAGCGGAAAGCCGTCCTAAATTCGACGTTGCGCAGCTGACTGGCACAGCGAGCAGTTACGCCCGCAAATATGCTCTTAATGGACTGTTTGCGCTGGATGATACGAAGGACGCTGACGCAATGCCGCCAGCGCAGCAGGCCGAAAAGCCTGCGGGCGGCAGTCAAAAGCCAGCTAACAGCGGCAGGGCTGAAAAGTCTGCGGCGAAAGTCACTAGCCAGCAGCTGGGGCAGCTGCAGACGTTGGCAAAACAAAAAGGCGTTGCTGTAGACAGCATTGTGCAAGGCTATAAGCTCAGTAAGCTGCAAGACATCACTGCAGCGCAATGGGCGCAAAGCATGAACAGCCTCAGAAAGCGGGCGGATGTATGAGAAAGAGCATACTGCAGGACAAAAAAGAGTGCTTCTGCTGCGGTACTACGTTGAACCTGGAACGCCACCATGTAATCCATGGTACGGCGGGGCGCAAGATAGCAGACCGCTTGGGACTTACTATCTGGCTGTGCGCTGAGCATCATCGGGGGGCGTACAGCCCCCACCAGCGCCATGACGTAGACCTTCGGTACAAGCGGTTCGCACAATCGTGCTACATGGATCGGTACGGCACCCAAAGCGGTTATGTTTTGTGGATGGCGGAAGTTGGCAAGAACTATTTGTAAGGGGGTGAAGCTTTGAAAAGTCAAGATTATGCTAAAATCAAAACCTATTACCACGGAGCTTTGAGCTTTGCTTACCGCTGCTCTTACTGCATGCACAGCAACGACGGCACGCCGGGAAAAATTTGCAAGGGATGCGGCAGAATTTTACTTGAAAAGAGAAATGACGATGAAAGCGCAGATTAAACATATAGCTGACGCGGCCTGTATGGGCGCTACAGTAGAGTTTACGGTGGTGCTTGATAGTTTGTATAGGCAAGACGTTTTTGAAGTCCTGAACGCGATGCAGAGCGATAAGAAGCCATATACGATATCCATTGACCGCCAAAAGCGTAAGCGTAGGCTGAACGCCAATAACTACATGTGGCAGCTGTGCCAGAAGATAGGAGAAAAGATTGGTGCTACCAAGGAAACGGTATACCGCAAAAACATCCGCGAGGTTGGCAGCTTTGAAACAGTGGAGCTGATCAGCGCGGGTGCGGCGCGGTTTATCCGTAGCTGGGAGGCCAACGGCCTTGGCTGGGTGGCGGAGCCTATGAGTGAACGCGGCGGTTATACGACTGTAATTGCCTATTATGGCAGCAGCTCGTATGATACTGCCGAAATGACCAGGCTGATTGAAGCAGTTGTTGATGAAGCTAAGGCTTTGGGTATTGAAACTATGACACCTTTAGAACTCGACCGCCTGAAAGCGGCATGGAAAGGGAGCTGATAAAGTGGCGGACGTGAAATGGATAAAAATTGCTGTTGATATGTTCGACAACCGCAAGATTAAACAGATTGGCAGCATGCCGGAGGGTGATAGCCTTCTGCTGGTATGGGTGCAGCTGCTTTGCCTTGCCGGTAATGTCAACGATGGCGGTTTTATCTATCTGACAAAGGAAATACCATATACGGACGAAATGCTTGCTACGCAGTTTAACAAGCCTATTTCGACTGTAAGGCTTGCGCTGAAGACCTTTGAACAGTTTGGGATGATAGAGATTATCAACAACATGATTTTTCTGTCAAGCTGGGAGAAGTACCAGAGCATAGACAGGCTGACAGAAATCAGAGAGCAGACGCGGGCAAGGGTTGCGAAGCACCGGAAAAAGCAAAAGCTGCTTGCAGCGGGACAGCTTGACGGTGAAAGTAACGTTACATGTAACGTTACAGTAACGCAAGGTAACGCACTAGAAGAAGATATAGATAAAGATATAGATAAAGATATAGATAAAGATAAGAATAAGAGTATATCTAAAAAATCCCCCCGCCATAAACACGGCGAATATCAAAACGTGCTGCTGTCTGATGATGATCTGGATAAGCTGAAGACTGAGTTCCCTTCTGATTGGGACCAGCGTATACAGCGCTTGTCTGAATATATGGCTTCCAGCGGCAAGAGCTATAAAAATCACCTTGCTACTATCCGCAATTGGGCAAGGCGTGATAAGCCGGCTGCCAAGACTGCAGGCGGTGAAGATATGACTGATCTGGATAAATACTTTTAAGAAGGTGAGTACATGGAAAACATAACGGAGGTTTTAATGGAATCTGTTGCGAAGGCGGAAAAAATGATGGCAGCAGAAGAACCAGCGCCAGGTGATTACAGAAAAGATGGTTTGCTTTACTGCGGCAAGTGCCATACGCCGAAAGAGTTCCGCGGCAGCTTCCTGGGCATGGTCAAGGTGGTGCCGTGCCTCTGCCGGTGCAGATCCGAAAAATTGGCGGCAGAAGAACAGCAGCGTAAAGCTGAAAAGCAACAGGAGCGCATCAAACAGCACCGCAGGGCAAGTTTCCTTGAAAGCGATATGCAGCATTGGAACTTTGCGGCTGATGACGGTGCGGACCCGCGCATAATGAGAGCTGCTAAAAACTACGTTGGCAACTTTACGCAGTTCCGGGAGCAGGGCAAAGGTCTGCTGCTGTATGGTGGTGTGGGAACCGGCAAGACTTTTGCTGTTGCCTGCATCGCCAATGCCCTGATAGACTCCGGCAGAACCTGCCTTATGACCAACTTTGCGCGGGTGCTCAATACATTGTGGAGCATTGAGGAAAAACAAGCCTATATTGACAGCTTTAATCAGTTCGACCTGTTGGTTCTGGATGACTTGGGAGCCGAACGCCGGAGCGAATACGCTCAGGAGCAGGTGTTTAACGTGATTGATGCACGTTACCGGGCTAAGCTGCCGATGATCATCACAACCAACCTGAGCATCGATGAAATCAAAAAGCCCGACAGCATTGGTAACAGCCGTATCTATGACAGAGTGCTGGAGATGTGCCATCCGGTAGAAGTAACCGGCAAGAGCCGTCGCCGCCAGAAGGTAGCAGCTGATTTCAGAAGCATGAATGAGCTGCTGGGGCTGTAGGGAGGCTGAAAAATGAGTGCAAAAGTGGATTTAACAGGACAACGTTTTGGGCGGCTGATAGTTATCAAAGAACTGCCCCGCAAGACAGCACTAAAGAAAACCCCTCTGTGGCTGTGCCAATGTGACTGTGGTAACACCTGCGAAGCTTATAGTGATAGTTTGCGTGGTGGTAAAAGAGTTGTGGCTGCATCTTGAAGGAGCGCCGCATGTCAGCAGAAGCAAAAAGGGCGGAGGGTGAAGCGATTAGAGCAAAAAATAAAGCACTGCTGGCGTTGAAGTGTCCTTTTCCTGCTAATTGTTGTTATAAAAGCAGGCATGGGATGTGCTGTTTAGATTGCTATGAGCGTGAAACTTGTGAAGATAGGTGCTTAAACACGCCGACGAAATGCGGATACAGCGGATTGATGGAGGTGGAGTAAGGAGGCAGTTATGAAAAGAACTATTGGTAACAAATCAAACGACTACAAACATTTGAAACCGCCCGGAAGCGAATACTTGCCGCGCCTTGTAATGATTAGGCGTGCCGCAAATCTGGTTTTTAGAATAAATAGAGATGCGTGGCTAAAATTAAAAATATTGTTTGCACAAAGAATGGAAGAAAAGTATCCGGAAGCCGTCAAGAAATGGCCGCGAGAAAGCAGACATTGAGGGTGGTGGAGCATGGAGTGGAATGAAGAATTAGAGAAAAAACTGCAACGCCGTGGCGAAATCTGGCATGCGGAAAAACTTGCATCACGTCTTATATTCGACGGCCGCCGTGCTCTTGAACACTATACTGCAGATGAAATGCGTGCGAAATTTGAGCCTATAGCAAAGCAGTACAGAAAGAGCGGGCGTATGTGCCTGGCATCTGATGCCTTGGTGATGTACTGCAAGGAGCAGGGCTATAAATGGGAGTGGTACCCACCTAGTCCGTTGGGAGAGTATTGGTTCGTGCTACCGAAAGAGGATTTATTTTAGGAGGTGAGCAGATGAAACGTAAATGCCAAGTGTGCGGCAAAAAAATGGCTGCTGCAACCAATACATAACTAAAACCGGGCAGGGAATCACCATTTGCCCGTCCTGCTTAATGTGGGGTATGGATGCAACCTCTAAGCTTGCACGGCAGGCACATAAAGCAGGTTGCTTAGTAAAGCCGGAGAAACCGAAAGGAGCGAAAAAGAAAAGATTGTTGTAATGTGAGGTGCAAGAAATGACTGACAATGTGAACCACCCCATACACTACACGCAAGGCGGGATTGAGTGCATTGACGCACTGGCGGCGGCTACAATCAACCTGCAAGGGCTGGAAGCTGTATGTACGGCGAACGCTATTAAATATTTGTGGCGGTGGAAGGGTAAAAACGGCGTAGAGGATTTGAAAAAAGCACGATGGTATATTGATAGACTGATTAAACATTATGAAAAAGAAGGTGCTGGCGATGCTTGATATTTACGAACTTGTTACCTGTACGCTGTTTAGTGTTGGCGTTATGGCGGTAGCAATTGGCTTATTAAGGGGGTGGAAATAATGCAAGTATGGTGTATTGAACATGATAAATACGCTGGCAGGGGCACAGCTTATTACAAAGTTTTGATTAACCCCACGGATCACCAGCTTGGCATATTGAGAGTTAGGGCAATGATTAACCCGGAACTTAGTTACTGGGCTACACGGTTAGACGAAACTTGTCCCGATGTGGAAATCGAAACAATGTTGAAGCAGAAGGAATTTCGCAAAGAGCCATATTTTACAGAAGTGTAGGTGCTTGTAATGGATATGCCAATTATTGAATTTATCGGCTATACAGTATCAACAATTTGTATAGTGGTAGCTGTTGTGTTGGCATTGGGAAGTATTTTGAAGGGAGATTAAAAATGAGTATGAAAATTAAGGCTACAACCCCATGTTACAAATTTATCAATGCCAGCCCGGAAGCGCAGCTGGAAAAAATCCGCGAGGAATTAGAAGAAGCTGCGGAAGCATGGGCAACTTATTCCGCTGATAAGACAAGAGCAAATTTACTGCATTTGCTCATGGAATTAACCGACGTAAAGGCGTGTGTAAATACTGCTATGGCTCAAATTCATAAAACTGTTGACGTAGAAAACGATAAACGCCGTGCCAAGAACGCTGCTGGCGAAGGTAAATATACTGCTTTAATTGACTTTAGAATTGTCAAATACTACGCAAAAGAAGCGGTAATTGAAAAGAATTTGCGCCGTGGCTATTACATTGAAGATGGGGAGGAAGAACATGAATAAAATAATTTTGTTAGGCCGTTTGACCAAAGATCCCGAAATCAGATATACCCCAAGCGGTGCCTGCGTAGCACAGTTTACGCTGGCTGTTGACCGCCCTTACACTAAAGACGGCAGCCGTGAAGCGGACTTTATCCCTTGCGTAACGTGGGGAAAGACGTCAGAAACAATCGGCAACTACGTGCATAAGGGACAACGTCTGTTGGTAGAAGGTCGCCTGCAAATCCGCAGCTACGATGCCAAAGACGGAAGCAAGCGCTGGGTGACTGAAGTAATCGTCAACCATGCCGAATTCATCGAGCGCAAGGAGCAGACATCACAGCAGCCGGCACCGCAGAGCATGGAAAGTTTTGGTCAGATGGTGCCGTTTGATGAAGAGATTCCGTTTTAGGGGGTGTGCAGCATGGGAACTAGCGCAGGTGAAATTTGTGTGTGGTGCGATAAAGAAAAGGCTGTGTCGAGCATTTTCGATAACGGGCGACCTGTTTACTGCGAAAAATGCCAGCGTGAGCTGTTGAAAGAATTTGGCACGCCGGACGCGTTGGCGGATTGGGAAAGGACGCGCAAGCAGGAATGAAATACCATAACAAAAAAGTTGAATGTGATGGCATCATTTTTGACAGCATCAAAGAGAAAAATTACTACTGCGAACTGAAAGTGTTGCGCATGGCGGGCGAGGTTATAGAATTTGAACGTCAGGTAACGTTCGAGTTGCAGCCTAAATTCAAACATGCCGGCAAAACCGAAAGAGCAATAAAGTACATTGCTGATTTTGTTGTCAAATATAAAGATGGGCGCATAGTAGTGGTTGACACTAAGGGCTTTAGAACAAAGGACTATCTGCTGAAGCGGAAAATGCTGTTGTATAAGTATCCGGACATGATTTTTGAAGAAGTCTGACGTTAAGGGACGCAAAATGAGCCTAAAAAGAAAATTTAAAAGAAATCATTTTTCTGTAAATAATCTTCCCAACGAACGTAGTTGTGGCGTTTGTCATGGGAAGATGGAGCTAAAAAAAGTCGGTGAAGAATTTAGGTATATTTGCGGGTGTGGACGTGAAAAGAGGGTGAAAAATTGATAACAAAATATGATCTGCGTAAATGCAAGCATCTGAAAATGGAAATAATGGATTTGCAGGACCAGGTGAACGAGCTTACCAACATGATGACATCGCCAAGGATTTCGCAATTAACAGGGATGCCCGGTGGCGGCAATAGCGGGCGTGACAATGTAACCAATGCCATTGCCAAGGCTGATAAACTGCGCAGTCTGTATTACGAAAAGTTTGGCGCGCTGGTAGGTTTGCAGATGGATATTGAAAAGGCCATTGAACCGCTGCCTGCTGAAGACCAGATGATGCTGAGAATGTATTATTTCAGCAACTACACGTGGGAAGAAGTGGCTGTACGCATGGGAATCAATTGGCGCAGCGTGCACCGCCGCCATGCAGCCATCTTGGAAAGGCTGGCGCAGGATGAAGAAGAAAAGAAAGAAACTGAACCTGAAAATCAATGACTGCTGCGGCATGCAGCCAAGGTGTGCATTTAATAAGCAAGGTGTTTTAGGGATTTACTGCCCATGCTGTAAAAGATTTGAGCTGGCGAGAGACGGGGAATTTTTCCTTGAAATAGTTCAGAGATGGAATAAAAAATCGTAAAAAATATATGTTGTGACATTGTTTGACAGTATCCGCTGATGATATAATTATAATAAGCGGAGAAGAAAACAAGAGACGCAAGGGAGCAAGGCCCTGCTGCTGTAATGGCGGTGGGGCTTTTACTATGCCTTGGGAAGGGAGGTGGCACAGTGATAACGAAAAACGAAATAGTTTTAACAATAGCTGCTGCGCTTGCCTTTGCCGGTGGTTTCGTTCTGCGCGGAGTGCTGCATACCTGCCCGGTGGCTGACACAAAAGTAGTTACCCAGGTTGAATACCGGGACAAGGTGAAAACGGAAATCGCTTATGTGCCTAAAGAAACTGTTATCTACAAGTCTGCTGATGGCAGCACTAAAAGCGAACCGGAAAAAACGGATATTGACGTGAAGCTCAATAAGCCGGTGCTGAATGTTAAGGTTAATGACAAGGCCTTCGTTGTGTCCAAAGCAGAGAATGAACAGTACCTGTTTGACAAGAATAAACTGACGCTGACGCAGACCAGCAGCACGGATCTTAATATAAAGATACCGGTAGTGGATAAAACGCGGCGCTGGGGCATTGGTGCTGGCATCTCTAAAGATGGCGCGGTAGGCGTTATTAACTTCCCGCTGAAATGCAATGCTGGTGGTTGGGTAGCTGGCAGAGCTGATAATGTCATGGGTGGCGTTATGGTAAGATTTTAAAGATACCCGGGTGCAGGGGCAAGGTTCCCGAATGGGAGTAGATGCAAGTTGCGAATAGGACACATTGCAAATATTCGCAGCGCAGCATAGCTGGCGTCAAGAATCCCTTTACCCCCTGCTTTTATATGCGTAGGTGAGCCGAGTAGCGAAGGCAGCGGACTGTAAATCCGTGACGTAAGATACAACGCTGGTGCAATTCCAGCCCTACGCACCACATAAAGAACAACGAAAAGCCTGCGGGCGAAGTAGTGAGGGGCAGAAGCTGCGGTGACTGCCTTTATATATTTTCTGCCTTTGCCGGGCGTGGTTTTTTGTAAATTTTTACCACGCCGGAATAGAACACCTTCTTTCCGGACGCAAGGACACCGCGCTGCAATGTGGCGCGTCCGGCAAGGGTAGAAGAATTCGAGGTATATCATGGAGCACAGTAAAAAGTATAGGCTGATGGCTAATAAGCTGATACGCACGTTGCCGGAGTTTGCGGATATCAAGGCTGCTAAGGTAAAAATAGCCTACTTATCTAGCCTGGAAGAGAAGAAGCGCAATAAGCGGACGATATTTGCGGACTGCAACTTAGTGAGCGACCGCTACAGCTGGTGCTGCCCCTATGATTTTTTATTGTGGTCTATGAACCGAATGTAGTTGGCTTTAGCGAAAAACAGCTAGAAACATTATTAAGGCATGAGCTGCATCATGTTGGTATTGATTTTGAGAAGGACGAAACAGGCTTCTACGTTGTGCCGCATGATGTGGAAGAATTTTGGGATATTATTGATGATGTGGGATTAAGGTGGTGTGAGATGGATGCCTACAAAGAAACAACTGGATAATTTAAAACCGGTAAGAAGCAAGAGCGAAGCAAGAGAACGAGGGAGAAAAGGTGGTCAGGCATCAGGCGAAGCACGCCGCCGCTTGAAGTCGTTCCGCGAGCTGGACGCTGACTTTACAACGGACGATGAGCGCAAGGAGATGCTGGACGCGCTGAAGCTGAAGGCTAAGCGTGGGAACATCAAAGCTTTTGAAATTTATCGCGATACTGTAGGCCTGAAGCCTAAAGAAAACGTGGAAATCTCCGGTGAGCTCGCTAATCCGTTCGCAGGGCTGACGGATGCAGAACTGAAAAAGCTGGCTGGTATGGATGGATAAGCAGCTTATAACATTGGGAGCAAAGATAGAACTTGCAAGACGCAGGTTCTTTTTTTACGCCCAACTGAAGAACCCGGACTTCTACCGGAGCGACCGCAAGTACCTGCAGGAGCTGTGTGATACCTTGCAATGGTTCCTGACTTCTGACAAGAAAATCCTTGTGCTGAACATGCCTCCGCGTCATGGCAAGAGCTATACGGCCAGCAACTTCGTGGAATGGGCGCTGGGCAGGGACAACACCTTGCAGGTTATGATTGGCTCTTATAACGAAACACTGTCGACACGCTTCAGCAAGAACGTGCGTGACAGCATCAGTGAAGCCAAGGCGAATATTTATAAGCCGGTCTATAGTGATGTATTCCCTGCCACCAAAATTAAGCGTGGCGACGGCGCTATGAACCTGTGGAGTCTTGAAGGGCAGCAGACAAGTTACCTTGCTACATCGCCAACCGGTACGGCAACAGGCTTTGGCTGCAGTCTGATGATCATAGACGATTTAATCAAAAATGCGGAAGAAGCCTATAACGAAAATGTCAAAGAAAAGCACTGGGACTGGTTCACCAATACCATGCTGTCACGTGGCGAGGGCAATTATAAAATCATCGTCATTATGACGCGCTGGGCTAGTGATGATTTGGCTGGCAAGGTGCTGGAATATTATCCGGCAGAAAAAATCGTGCATATCAACATGAAAGCAGTGCAGGATGACGGCAGCATGCTTTGTGATGGCGTGCTGGATGCTGAAAGCTGCATGGAGAAGAAGCAGCTTATGGGGCTTGATATATGGAGTGCCAACTACCAGCAGGAGCCGATAGACATCAAGGGCAGGCTGTACAGTAGCTTCAAGACCTATGACGGCGCGCTGCCTGCCTTTAAGCAGATTCGTGCTTATACTGATACGGCTGATACCGGTGCCGATTACCTTTGCTGCATTATTTATGGGCGCACCTTTGCGGATGAAGCGTATGTGCTTGATGTTTTATACACAAAGGCGCCGATGGAAGTTACTGAACCGGCAACGGCGAAGGCGCTGGAACGCAACAACACGAACGTGGCACGCTTTGAAAGCAACAATGGCGGGCGTGGATTTGCCAGGAACGTGAAGAAGCTGCTGCATAGCAACCATACAACCATTGAAACCTTTACGCAGCACAAGAATAAGGCTGCAAGAATCTTGTCTAATGCTACGTGGTGTATGGAGCATATTTATTTCCCAAGCGATTGGAAGAACCGCTGGCCGGAGTTTTATGCAGCACTGAGCAAGTACCAGAAGGAAGGCAAGAACACACACGATGATGCTCCGGATGCTTTGACCGGCGTGTGTGAGGACATCGTGGAGGTGGCAAGGCCGAAACCGATGCGCGTCAACTATTAAGAGAGGTGAAAAAATGCGTAATGATAAACATGGATTATATAAAATGCTGGAAGATGGGTATGAAGGCTGTGGCGGTTTCCTTGATGGCAGCTACTTAACCCAGCACCCGCGTGAGGATGCAGGAAAGTACGGCATGAGGCGAGAGTTGGCGTATTACCTCAATTACCTTGCGCCCTGCGTTAATGCTCATGTAGCGCCAATCTTCAAAACGTTGGCTGTGCGTGACTGGAGCGGCGCAGGCTCGGAGCTGTGGGAAACCTTCAGCAAGGATGTTGACTTCTTGGGCACCACCATCCAGAACCTTATGAAGCAGGCTGCCTGCAGTGCGAAGCTGCAGGGTGTCGCTTATATCGTTATGGATAAGGCTCAGGGCGATGCTGAGGATATGCGCGTGGCAGACCTGGAAGCGGACCGCAATAACCTGCCTTATGCTTTTGTGGTCAATCTTAATGCTGTAAAGGAAATCTGTCAGGATAAGCTGGGACGTATCACAAAGTTTGTTTTCGTGGAGCCTGATGCATACCAGGAACAGACGATGGCAACACGAACGCTGACGGCAGAAGGCTGGGAGCTTATCGACAGCAAAGGCAAGCACAGCGGAACCTGGAATCTTGGCCGCGTGCCGGTTGTTCCTCTGGTGAGCAAAGTGAGGAATAGTCACAATCCTTTCCCGCCTAGTGAATTCCTTAGCATAGCAAAAACAAATCTTGCTATCTACAATATGTGCAGCTGGTTGGCTGACATCTTAGTCAATCAGACCTTCAGCGTTCTGTGTTACCCTTCGAGTGACCCGGACAGTATCAACATCGGCACAAATAATGCCTTGGGATATCCTCCGGAGAGCAGTCACGCGCCTGCGTTCATCGCTCCGCCTGATGGTCCTGCAACGGTGCTGGCAGCGCAGATTGCTACACTGCAGCAGGAGATTTACCGCATGGCCGTTGTGGTCAACGTAACAGGCTCCAGCAAGCAGCAGAGCGGGCAGGCGAAAGCGTGGGATTATGAGGCAACCAATCAGATCTTATCCGATTTTGCAGACCTCGTGGAAGCAGTGGAAGAGAATCTGGCAAGGCTGTTCAGTATCTGGACCGGTGTGCCGCTGGAATACAGTGTGAACTATCCCAATGACTTCAAAATCAGCGAGGTTGAGCAGGAGCTTGCGAACGCTGAAATCGCTAAAGGCTTGAACTTTGGCGATGAGTTTAACATGGAAGTGTTCAAGCGCGTTCTTACCAGCTATCTGCCGGAGCTTAAGGCTGATGATTTTGATGCATTGGTGAAGACATACGAAGAGCACTTGGAGCAGGAAAAGCTGGATTATAGCCATGCTTTTGGTGATAATGGCGGTGGCGATGATGGCGACGACGGACAGACTGGCGCAGCTGATTAACAAACTGAATAAGAGCTGGCGCATTGAAGTTAAAGAAGCAGTCAAGTATCTGATGAGGCTTTTGGCTAAGGGCGTAAAAACAGAAGCTGCCATTACTAAAGTACAGCAGCGCTATCCTAATCTGTCTACGCTGCCGGAGCTGCAGCCGGCGCTTGTAGAAGCGGCTGCTTACGCCTATGGCATTGTACCCAGCGCATTGACTACGGCGCAGGTCAAGCTGATGGGCGAGCAGCTGGCCGGCAAATGGGATGAAAGCGGCATGACGCTGTCTGAAAAACTGCATGGCGTAGGCGTGAAAATGCGTGATGCCATTGTAAACACCCTGCAGGAACAGATGCGCCGGAACAAGACCTGGACTGAGGCTGCAAGGGCGTTGTATGACGGTTATGGCGATGATGGTCAGAACGTATATAACGGTGGCAAGGATATTATCAGCAGGCAGGACCTGCCAAAATATCTGCAGAAGGTAAGGGAGGCTACAGGCAACGACCTGCAGGCAGTGGCTGAACAAAGGCAGGCCATTGACAACATCAATCGTCTGGCAAAAAATGGCGCACCTAACAAGGCACTGCAGGCAGCCTATAATAAATTGCTGGAAGCAGTGCAAAAAGGCAATGAAAAGGCTATTGAAAAGGCCGTGGAAGTTGCTGTCAATGAACAATCCCGCTATGTTGCCGAACGTATCACCAGAACTGAGATGGCGAGAGCATGGGCTGACGGCTTTATAGCTAAGATGAAAACAGACGCTGATATTGTGGCTGTGAAATTCAAATTAAGCAGCCGTCACCCTGTTTTTGATATCTGCGACATGTACGCCAAAGCTGATATGTATGGCTTAGGTGCAGGCATATATCCCAAGGATAAGCTGCCACCTTTGCCGGTACACCCGCATTGCTTATGCCGGTACGTGGAAGTTATTGAAGGCGAAGTTGATATGCAGCAGCAACGCGATCAGGTGCGGGAAGCAGGTGACAAATGGCTGAACAGCTTGCCGGAATCACGCAGGGCGCAGGTGTTGGGGCGTAAAGGCTTGAAGGCGTGGGAAGATGGTGAAGACTGGCGCAAATATATGCGTGGTTATGCTGGGCTGAGGGAAGTAAAAGGCAGGCTGCACACATTTGAAATGGGTGCGTTAATCAGTGTTCAAGAATATTTTAAATTAGAAGAAGAGGCCAAGCAGACCTATGCCAGAATTATTGATTGTGGCAAAAATGATTTTGCTAGTAAAATACATAAGAATACAGGGTATTCGATAAGTAGATTAAATAGAATTTTTGAGCATGTTTTTATTACTAAACACGAACTACAGTCGGGTACTAGTACATTCCTTCCTGATCCAGATATGGCAGATAGCTTTACTCGTTTATTGAACGGGAAAGATATACGCGATTGCGATATTATTTTACTTAATCATGAACATTTAGAGCTAGCTATAATGAAAAAAATGGGTTATAATTATAGTGAAGCACATATACTAGCGGAAAAGAAATATAACTATAAGGCTGCTATAGATAAGAGGTATGATTCTAATGGTAAAAATTATTCTACATAAACTTACAAAAGAATACGTACAATACAGGTTCTACCCAGAAGGAAAAGATGGAGAATATGGTGTTATTCAAGTTGGTCTTAAAAACTATGATTTTGACATTTTGAAAGACATTCCTGGCATATGGGATGCTTATAAATTTCATGCGTGTTCTCATATTAATAAGTTAGTTAGAAATGGTCAATTCCCAGAAGAATCATGGGAAGCTTGGTATTAATAATAATTAAATTCATAGCTATACCGTTGCTTTTTTATGTAACAAACAAGTTAATAATTAGCGTATTTTGTGAATTTCACAAGATGCGCTTTTTTATTGCCCAGGAGAGGGCACAATATAGGGCGGAGGCCCATGATATGGAGGTATCAGAAATGGAAATGAAACAGGTTTACGAAGCACTGGAAAAAGTTGAGAACGGTGCTGACCTCATCGCTGCTATCAAAGGCGAAATCAACACTCTCAACAACGAAGCTAAGAAGCACCGCACGGCAGGAGAGCAGAGTGCGACAAAGCTGAAAAGCATCTTAGAGGCTGTTGGTTTGGACGATGGTGACGATGTGGTAGACAAAGCCAAGGGACTTAAGACTACATTAGACCAATTTGCCCAGGGCGGCAAAAAGCCTGATGAGGTCGCAAAGCAGATTACTGACTTAACCGCACAGGTTGGCAAGGTCACTAAGCAGCTGGCTGAGATGACCGAGACAGCCAAAGCCGAAAAGACCAAGCGCCTTGACGGCATGAAGATAGCTAAGGCTGTAGAGCTGCTGACCAAGGGCAATGCTGCGAGCCCGCAGAACATGGCTAAGCTGCTGGAAGGCAGCATCGTTGTCAAAGACGATGAAAGCCTTGCCTATACCGGTACTGATGGTAAAGAAATCAGTCTGGAAGATGGTGTTAACGGCTGGCTGAAGGAGAACAGCTGGGCGGTTAAGGCTAACGGTGCAGGCGGTGGCGGCAGCAATGGCGGCGGTAGCGGTACTGATGATCCGTTCCTCAGTGGCTTTAATTCTTAATGACGAAAGAGAGGAATTTTTATTATGGCTATTAATTTAGCGGAAAAGTATTCTACCAAGATTGATGAAAAATTTAAGCTGGGCGCAGTGACTACCCCGGCAGTAAACAATGACTACAGCTTTGAAGGTGTAAAGACCGTAAAGGTTTATTCTATCCCGACCACTGCGCTGGGGGATTACACTCGTTCTGGCGCGAACCGTTACGGTACCCCGAAAGAGCTGGAGGACAGCTTGCAGGAGCTGACACTTACCCGTGACCGTGCATTTACATTCACCATCGACAAAGGCAATTTAACCGACCAACTGATGCTGAAAGAAGCAGGCAAGGCATTGGCTCGTCAGATTGATGAGCAGGTTATTCCTGAGATTGATATTTACCGCCTGAGCAAGATTGCTGCAGGTGCAGGCGCAACCTCTGTCGCTGCGGCCATCACCGAGAAAAATGCATATTCTGCATTGCTTGATGGCCAAGTTGCGCTGACCGATGCAAAAGCGCCGTTGGGTGGCCGCATTGCATACGTTACCCCTGCATTTTATAAGGCCATTAAGCTGGATTCAACCTTTGTTAAAGCGTCCGACATTGCGCAGGATATGCTTGTTAAAGGTCAGGTCGGCATGGTAGACGGCGTGGCAATTATTGTTGTGCCCAGCTCTTACATGCCGACAAACACTGATTTTATTATTACCCATCCAGTTGCATGCTGTGCGCCCATCAAACTTGCGGAGTACAAGATTCACGATAATCCGCCTGGCATCAATGGTGCGTTGGTTGAAGGCCGCATTTACTACGATGCGTTCATTTTGGCCAACAAAGCAGCGGCAATTTACAAGCATATTCACGAATAAGGAGGGACTTTTATGTGGTTGACTAACGGAAAAGAGACTTTAGAGCTGCAGAATGATGTTCAGATTGCAGCGTTCAAGAACAGCGGCTACAAAGAGTGCAAAGTACCGAAAAAGCGTACTGACAAGGTGCCCAAAGCGCCATCACAAGAAGAGCCTGTAAAGGAAGAGCCTGCGAAAGATGAAGCTGAAGCTTGACTGCGATTTTGAAAAACTTGTCAAAGCATTCGAGGCCGCACCGGTACAAACGCGCGACATGGTACGCAGACAGGTGAAGATGGCTGTCAGAGACGTCAGAGAATATGCGCGCGATCATCATCGGTTCGTTACCAGAAGCGGTATGACTGAAAAAAGCATTATGAGCCTGGCTAAAGACAATCAAGGTACAGTTATGCTTACAAACAACATAGCGCGATGGCAGCATGAAGGTACTAAGCTGTATGTGATTGTGCCACGCAGTAAAAAGGTGCTGCGCTTTGCCGTAAACAAGGAATTTGTGTTCAGCAAGCGTGTGCGTCACCCTGGCATAAAGGCGGACCCTTTTCTTTATAAGGCAGCTGATGTTATGCAGCCTGTTATTGTCAGCAGATTTGCCAAGGCTTTAGACGGTCTGCTGGGAGGTTTATAATGGATTACATTGATTTTTCAGATATACAGGACGCGGTGCTGGATTGCAAATATGAGGATATTGTCTATGGCAATGAAATCATAAACAGCCTGGCCGGCAGGCTTCAAGTAACCGATATCCCCGAGCCTGTACCTTACATAGTCAAGCGCTTGGGCATTGTGGCTGCCTGCTATAACAGATGCCTGCTGCAGACCGGCACAGACCCTACGACTGTATTTAACGGCGCTGGCGGTGTAGAAAACAGCGACATATACGCACAGAAGCTGAAGCTGTACAAAGCTGAGATGGAACGCCTTATGGCAAGTCTTACAGCTGCTGATTTCGGCGTCACCGGAGGGCAGGGGCGAGCTAGTATCCCTCTGTATCGCGGATGAGCAGGCGTACTGAAATCACAGATGTAATTATGGGACTTTTACAGGACCAGATGCCGGAAGTCCATTGGAGCAGCCTTGTTACCGGTGCCAGCCGTGGCAATAAGCTGGAAGGCACTGTAAGCTGTGACCGTATCACCTATCTGGAGATGACTAAGAGCGGACGCAAGGGCGTACTGACATACAGCATCTACCTGCTTGATACGGCAAGCATTGAAGGCGTCGATGCCTTGGCTGATAAGCTGGATGCCTTGCTGACGCATTATCACGATTTAGGCGGCTGGTGTATTGACAGCCAAGTGAAAGAAATCGTTTTCGGCGTGGCACAGGGCAAGGCTGATGCAGGAATGGCGCTGATTACCTATGAAGTTTATTTTGATTGTTAGGAGGAACAGATATGAGTGAATACAACTTTCCTACCCGCACCGATGCGACCAGCACTGCGACTGCGGGCAAAGATTATTTGATTTACCTGAATACCGGCACTACCGAAGCAGCGCCCACCTGGACTCTGCTGGGTGGCCAGCGCAGCGGTGATTTGAACCGTGAAGCTGACGAGATTGATGCTTCCCATAAGACTTCCGGTGGTTGGAAATCTACCCTGCCAGGTTTGCGCAGCTGGTCTATCGACCTTGAAACCGTTTACCTTGCGGGTGATACCGGTGCCAAGTTCTTGGAGGCTGCTTTTTTGGCAGGCAAGCAGGTGCATGTTAAATTTGAATATCCGGATAAGAGCTTTGTTACTGGTTGGGGTTCTATTACTGAATGCTCTCTGAGTACTCCGCATGATGATGTTGCTACTCTTAAAGGCACCATCAGCGGCGACGGCCCCCTCAGCGAACAGAGCAAAGGCTGATTCTTAAAATAAGGCTGGCGTAAAGCTGGCCTTTTCTTATATGGAGGATAACGAATGAAAAAGATTGACATTAAGGCTTTTGGTGAAGGTCAGCAGATTTGGTTTAATATCGGCTGCCTGCGCCGTGTAGAGGACATGTTGAAATGTCCGATTGGCGAGGTGCTGCAGGACGCTGACAAGCTGAGCCTGAAAAATCTGCTGGTACTGCTGAGCGTAGGCATGAGCCAGAACGGCAATAAGACTGAACAGTATTATGCTGAAAAGATTGACGAGGCCATGGAAAACGGTTACAGCATTGCTGATATCCAGCTGCCTGTAGTGAAGGCTGTGGCTGCCAGCGGTATTTTAGGCGTGGGAGCTTATTATCAGCTGTTCCCGGACGAACTGACCGATGAGCAGAAGGCTGATATTGAATACGAAAAAAACTAATTAGCGAGGGTGGTGGCTGCGTATCTATGCGGACATGGTACAATGCAGCCAAAATCCTTGCTTTTGGTGAATTAAGGCTCAAACCCTGGGAGCTTGACAGGCTTTCTGTGTTTGAGTTTAACGACATGGCCGATGCATGCAATGAAATAAGAATGGCAAAGCGGTGGGAAACGGCCTACTGGGTAGCCAATATCATTTCCCCGCATCTCCGCAAGCCTGCCAAAGCAGGTACACTGATGCGGCCGTTCTTGAAGCAGAAGACCAAAGAAGAGCAGGCAAGGGAGCGGGAACGCTTCTATGCTGATTTTGAGCGTCAGAGGAAGGAGGCAGGCAATGGCAAATAAAGAAATATCCGTCAAGATTACAGCGGATAGCAAACAGGCTGAGCAAGGCTTCAGCAGAACTGCTGCAGCAGTAGATGCAGCCGGTGAAGCTGCCGGCAGAATGTCCGCAAAAATGAGCAAATCGACAGCTATTCTTACCGATATTGCCAAAATGTTTCAGCAGCTGAATTCCGACGTGAAAGCCATGCGCAAGAGTCTGGACAGTATAGACAGCAAGAATGTCCGGCGTGTAGGTGATGATCTGGAAACTGTCAGCAAGCAGTCCAAAAAGGCAACCAGCGGAATAAAAGGCTTTGCTGATAAATGCAACAAGATGACTGGAGCACTTAGCGCTATTGCTGCAGTGCAGCTGGGCAGCGTTTTCACCGGCATGGCAGGCGGTATCCTTAATATGGGTATAGCGTCTGTACAGGCTGCAGCACAGATGCGTCAGTATGAGATTGCCTTCCAGACTATGCTGAAATCTGCTGAAGCAGGTACGCAGATGCTGAGAGATTTACAGCAGTTTGCTGCAGAAACACCCTTCGACGTGCCTGGTGTAGTAAGCGCAGGTCAGCAGCTGATGGCGTTCGGCTTTAAGGCTGAAGAGATTATTCCTATGCTTACGAATTTAGGCGATGCAGCCAGCGGTTTAGGCTTAGGAACAGAAGGCGTGAGCCGTCTTGCATACGCTTTAGGCCAGATGCAGACCAGCGGCAAGCTCAATGCTCAGGACATGATGCAGCTTACCAGCGCGGGTATTTCGGCATGGGATATGCTGGCGCAGGCTGCAGGTAAAACAGTAGCTGAGATGAAGGACCTTTGCTCTAAAGGCGCTATTGATTCTAAAGCAGCCGTGCAGACCATTGTCGCAGGCATGAACGATCAGTTCGGCGGCATGATGGCCAAGACTTCGGACGAAGTTGCCGGTCTTCTGGCTAACATCGAAGAAACTGCCGGCAACACTTCCGCTGCTGTAGGCAAATATCTGACGGAAGCCTTTAACATCAAGGGCATCTTGAAGGATGTATCTGACAGGCTGGGAGAGTTCCAGCAGAAGATGCAGACGGCGACAGAGCAGGGCAAGAGCATGGGCGACGTCATCAAAGAGTGCGTGCCTGCTCCTGTTATCGCTGCAATAGGTGCATTTGCTGCAGTGCTTGCGGTTGTATCGGTTGCAGCTGTGGCAACGTTAGGCGCGGTACTGGGACTTACTGCAGGTATGGTTGCTATAGGCGCTGCAATGGGTGCTGTTGCTGCTTTGGTAGTTACTTATTGGGATGAAATTGTTGATGCTGTTAACATAGCAGTACAGGCTATTCTTGATACTGTTGTTATCATCGGTACCGCCATTACAGAAGCCGTTCTTGGTGTTGTAAATTGGATTGTCGGTGCAATAGGTGATATGTGGGCAGATATTACAGGCGACCAAGATAATTGGTTTAGCAAATTTTCTTCTATGCTTGGTGATGCTATTAAAGAAGTAGAGGATTTTGCAAAAAAAGCCATTGACTGGTTCGGCAGAGTTTTCGCAGCGAAAAAAGCTGTTGTTGATACTCGCAACGCTGATGCTGAACTAGCTCAGATTCAGGAGGATTATAAAATCTATGAGGAAGGTAAAAAAACTACCAGAAAACCTGATTCTGGCAAGCTTTTCCAGAACCCTAGTAAAAATGACATTGGTTCTGGAAGAAATTCTTCCTTAAAGCAGGAGAATGTAGCCTTAAAGGCTCTGCAGGACGAAAACAGGATAGCTCAGGAGCGGAAGAAAATCAAAAACGACTATGTCCGGCTTGTTTTGAAAAAAGAAAAAGACATGTGGGAAGCTCAGAACGCTATTGCTAAAAAGTATGGCACTGACGCTCAAAAATATCAGATTCAGCTCAAAGAAATTGAGCTCAACAAAAAGCAGGAACTGCAGGAAGAGGAACTGGCCTACACGGAACAGATGCTTGCTGCTGAAAATGCTCTTAAGGAAGCGCAGCTGCGTGGCGCATCTCAAAAAGAACTGGATATGCTCAGGGAGAAGCTGGCGTTGCTCAATAAAACGCACCAATATACGATTGATAATATCAATCAGTCCGCTGCGGCTAATACTGAAAGTGCTAAATTTGATTATAGCAATAAGCAAATCAGCTGGAAGGCTGATTACAATGCTTCTGACGCCGTCGGGAAGATGACTATGAAGAATGACAAGTGGAAGGAAGAAGCTACTGAGTCTGTGACAAATAGTCCTTTTCTGGACGATAAACTGAAATTGGAAGCACTGACTGCAATCAATCAGAAGTACGATGAGCAACAGCAGAAAATCAATACCATCAGCAAGATTCAGCAGACCAGCAATCAGCTGGCAAAGGATTTTTCCGGTGCTATAACTGATTGGATTACCGGAGCTCAGAGCTTCGGCGATGCTATGAAAAACATTCTGCAGCAGCTCATTGCACAGCTTATTCAGGCAGCCATTTATGCAACAATCGTTGCTGCTTGTACTGGTGGCGGTGGAGGTTTTGCTGCACGTTGGAAGGGCGCTTTCGGCAAAGGCTTTGCTTCTGGTGGTTCTGTCGCCGGTCCCGGTACTGGTACGAGCGATAGCGTTCCGGCGATGCTCTCTAATGGCGAATATGTGCTGAATGCTCAGGCTGTAGACCGTTTGGGCGTACCGTTCCTTAATGGCCTGAATACTGGGCGTTTGAGAGGTTTTGCCAGCGGCGGGCTTGTCGGTTCCGGTGGTGCTTATAATCGTCCTGCCAGCGTTGCTTCCTCCAGCAGCTCTACGAGCAACAGCATCACTCTTAACGTATCAGCGTTGGATGCATCCAGCTTTGCTGACTTTTTGGCGCGTGGAGGCATGCAGGTGCTTAAACAGGCAACTTTGGACGACAATCGCAATTTTAATACGGCGTTTGATACTTTTTAAGGGGGATGCATATGGCTGAAAGAATATTTCCGCTTGACAGCGGTGAAACAGCATGGAGCAGTACACTGCAGCAGGCGTGGGAGATCACACAGACAGAAACAGCCAGCGGCAGACGCAGGGCGATTTGCGGTCAGCTGTATCCTAAACTATCATTTAATGTGAGCTTTACTGCTTTAGACGATAAGAATCTGTCGCTACTAATGGGCTTTTATGCAAAATGCAAGGGTACTCTTTTACCTTTCTTTTACAAGGATTATGGCGCGCGCGTCGAACTACAGGATCTTAGCAGAGATGACAACGGTAAATATCAGCTGTTTATTAAAAATGGCGGCTATGTCCTGCCTTGCGAAAAGGCCGACAATGTACGGGTTTATGTTGATGATAACGAGACTGCAGATTTTACATTGGATGGGGACGTACTGACAGTGCCAGATGCGACGGCAAAAAGCGTTGTCAAAGCAAGCTTTGACTATTATTGGCGTGTACGCTTCACAGATACGCTTTCTGTTACCCAGTCTTTTGCGAATGTAAACAACGTTGACTTGAAATTGGTTACAGTGAGGTGATGAACATGAAAAACTGCACGTTAGACCTCGCTCAGCATCTCAACGCTGACAACGAATTTATCTGCTGCGATTTGTTTACGCTGACGCTGAGCAGCGGGAGTGTATATCACATTGCTGATTTTGACAGCGATGTCAGTTTTAATGGCAAAACATACAGACATGATATGTTTATCATCAGCCGTAACCAGACCAAGACGGCGGGACAGCCGTCCGTAGAAACGCTGTCTGTCACAATCAGCGCCGACCGCCAACATAACGATAACGTGGATAACATGTTTTTGCTAAAGGCTGTGCATGAGGGCAAATTTGACGATTGTCAATTAACTCTCAGCCGTGCATTTTTGGACGCTGAAAATGGCGCTGTGCTGGGAGTGTTGTCGCTGTTTAATGGACGCTGCGAGGTGTCATCATGCGGCGGCATCAGCGTCAAATTATCTGTAAAGAGTGAAACTATCGGTTTAAATGCATCTGTGCCGCTGAGGACGTTCGCGCCTCAGAATGTATATCAGGAGCAGTCAGGCGTAGTCAGCACGGCAAGCAAAGATGCCTACACCTGTATGATTCCGCTAAAACCTAGCAAAAATGTGCTGGTGAAATTATGATGAATAACAAATTATACGAAACAGCGCTGAGCTATGTGGGTACGCCGCATATCAACGGCGCTAACGTCAAGGGTGCAGGACTTGATTGCTGTACGCTCATTACCAATATTTACAAAGAAATGGGATGGGCTGACATCCCTATGGAATTTGGTTACAGCGGCGATTGGTATTGTCAAAAAAATTGTAAAGAGCTTGTGCTTGCATATCTTACAAAATATTGTTATGAGGTAGATGAGCTTCAGCCCGGCGATGTTATCTCATATCGCTGGGGACGCAGCAATTATGCACATCTTGCAATGTATTTAGGCAATGGCTGCATCATCCATTGCTCAGCCGATAACGGCACATGCATCACAGATTTGGATGAGCCGTTGCTGCTGGATGCAAAAGGCAGGAGCAGGGCAACGGGATTTTGGAGGTTGAAAGATGGGACTTTTTAAAGGTGCGAAATTTACGAGCCGCTCGCAAAAAATAGACGCTTTTCAAAGCACCGTCTGTGAATTCGGCACACCTGTGCCGTTATTGTACGGCACTTGCAAGGTATCACCGAATCTGATGTGCTATCAAGATTTTGAGACAAAAGAGCGCCGCGTGACGCATAAAAGCGGTAAATCAAAAAGCACTACAATAACATATCTCTACTATGTATATGCAGAGCTTGCTTTGGGCGAAGGCGTTGTAGGCGGCGTTAATAAAGTATGGATAGGCGATAAAGCCTACGACGGATTGAACGCGCTCAACGCCAACAGCAATAACGAGGGTGTCGGCTTGTCACTCAACAAAGGCGACAATAATCAGCCGACAACCTATATGACAACAAAGCATCCCGACATAGCGACAGGCTATGACAATCTTGCTTATCTGTACGGCAGGATTTTTTTAGGCGAGGACAGCGCCTCAATGCCGTCATACGCCGTCGAGGTCAGAGGTGCACTGCTTGCTGACAATACTGATGCAAATCCTGCCTATGTTGTCAAAGATATTTTAGGCAAAATCGGTTTAGGCTCATATATCGACGAGGCGAGCTTTGCTGATTACGCTAAATATTGCGCTAACGCTGATTTATTAATCAGCACGCCGAATGATGCTTTTAAACAGCAGGACAAAGCACAGGCGCTAATTGCCAATCTGCTGGAGTTGACAAATGTATTCATGTTTTGGAGCGTCGACCGCTTTAAATTTGCTGTGCGTGATGATGTGCGGCGTGCGGAGTGGCAGCCAAACAAACAGATCATGTATAATTTGACGGCTGATGATTTTATTCCGCAGAGCGGCGCACCGGTAACGGTCAAAAGAAAAGACAGCACAGAAATTTACAATTATATCACTGTCAATTTTTTGAACCGCGCGAACAACTACGAAGAAGAGTCGGTCAGCTATCAGGACATAGAAAGCATCAAAAAATACGGCGTGCGCAGCGTGACGTATGATGCAAAATGGTATCACACAAAAGAACGCGCGTTAAAATACGCGCAAATGAAAACGCGCATCGCACAGACGGAATGTAATCAATATACTTTTAGGCTGCCATGGAAATATTGCAGGTTAGAGCCGGGCGATTTACTGCGTATCACTGATGAGGCTATTGGTATTGCCGGACAAATCGTAATGGTCAGCGAGGTTACCGAAGGCAAGGACGGAATTTTGAACGTCACCGCCGTGCAGCGTGCAGCCGGAGCTTACAGTGAGGCAAAATATACCGTTGTCGACGATTATCAATACCAGGATTTTAACGTTGAGCCGGGCAACACTGCCAAGCCGTTGTTTATCATCCCGCCGTCTGATTTGGTGACGAGCGCAAGCGGCTGCGAATTATGGATAGCGCTTCAAGGCGCTGCCAAGACGTGGGGTGGCTGCAATGTTTTTGTCAGCGACAAGGACGGCGATTACAGCAACATTGGCACACAAGGCATCAACAGCATCTACGGCACAACCGCAGGAACAATGACAGCTGATGCAACGAGCGCATACATCCGCTTAAACAATCAACGCCCTGTTGAGCTGCTGACAGGCAGCGCGCAGGATGCAGCCAACGGCAATACGCTGATTTGGATAAACGGCGAATGTATGAGCTATACACGTGCAACGCTTTTAAACAGCAATCTGTATCAGCTTACAGGGCTGATACGCGGTCAATACGGCACAACCGCGAAAGCGCATAATTATGGCGAGGATGCTGCCATTTTGGACGGCGGCATATATGTCGTACCGCTTACCAAACAGCACATCGGCAGAACACTGTATTTTAAATTCCCAGCGTTCAACGAATTTAAGGCGAACGGACAAAACCTGGCTGATATTGATTGTTACAGCTGCGTCGCTGCTGTGTCCGACCTGCCGAATTGCACAGACGTAGTTGCATACAATAAATATCGCGATATCGGCGGCAAGGTTGTCTATCATGATATCATCGTTGAGTGGTCGCCCGCTGATTTTGAGAATTATCAGCAAGCGCAAGTGTGGTACAGGCAATACGGCGAGGCGTGGCGGTACGGCGGCAGCGGCTACAAATCAGCGACATTGCCACAGGTGGATATCGGCAAGAGATATCAAATCGCTGTGTGTACGCAGGATGTTTTTGGTAACGTCGAGACACCCGACGCATCGGCACAGACAAATATTTTGGTCGCAATCAGCACTGAAACGCCAAACACGCCAACAAATTTAAGCGTCACGCTTAAAGACGCCGTTGTAATTAAATGGGACGAGGTGCACAATGCCGACGTTAAATATTATGAGGTGCGGTTGGATGCAAACGTAGGCGTAGACAGCGCAAGTTTTATCGCACGGACAGGCGATAACAGCTATACAACAAACGCGATAACCGCCAAGCAAGGCTATATCTATGTTTTTGCCGTGTCAGCATACGGCAAGACAAGCGCCCCAGCCGTAACGGCGTATAATTTTGCAACGCCGTCAGCACCGAAAATCAGTGTCAAGGCTAAACTGCAAGGCATCGAATGTCGCGTGCTGGAAGCTGTGCCGAATAACTGCATGGGCGTACATTGGTATTTTGACGGCGGCACGCAGAGCAGTGATGATAAAACGGCAAATTTGAGCTTTTTTAAATCGCTTGACGCTGGTGTGTACGAGGTCAAAGCATGCTATTATAATTATTTCGGTGACGGAGCGTTTAGCGGCAGGCAAACAGTGACTGTAAAGGCAACGATTGACGGCAGCTTGATTGAGGCAGGCAGCGTTGCCGCCGAAAAATTGGACGCAGTAATTAAAAACAACATTGCCAACGCAACAGCCAACGCTAATGCGGCGCTTAACAACAGCAAGATTACTGCTGACAAATTGGCTAAGGACTACAGCACAACCACGCAGACGGAAACGCTGATTGCTACACGTGTTGCTAACAGCATGGGCAATTACTCGACCACCGAGCAGACCGCCAACATGATTAGCAACAGCATTGCTAATTTTAAAAATGACACGCTCAGCCAATACAGCACAACAAAGCAAACCGAAGCGCTCATCAGCTCGCAGGTAGCCAGCTACACAGATGGCAAGCTGAGCGGTTACAGCACAATCGAGCAGACCAATACGGCAATTAGCAACATGGTTGTAAAAATGGATGCTGCGACAAACAAAAAACTGGAATCGTACAGTACCATACAACAGACACAGGACGCTATATCGCTTGCGGTTAAAAATGTTGACATCAGCGGCAACGATATTATCACTAAAATCAACATCGCTGATGGCACAATAAAGCTGGACGGCAAATACGTCCATATCACAGGCGATACGCAGTTTGACAGCAACATTATCACAAAAAATATGTTGCAGGCAAGGAGTGTTGATGCAAGCAAGATAAATGTTGAGAGCTTGTCGGCTATAACCGCTAGAATTGGCGAACTAAAGACTGCTGACACGGGGGCAAGAATGGTGTTGAAAGACAATTTGATATTAGTTTACTACGCAAGCGGCAAGTTGGCCGTAAGGTTGGGGGTGTGGTGATTTGAATTTGTATGTATATATAATGCTTACATTAATATCGTTTGCCATAGCAGTTGCGCTTTGGAAGCGAAAAAAGAAAAAAGAGGAAACTGATATGCCAGTAGGAATAGAAGTATACAACCAAGAGGGTAAAACAATATTTTCCACAGACATGACATTTTGCCGCATTTTGGGAATGTTTGAAGTAGACGGAACAGATTCTAGTATCACTGACGCAAATATAGCCAATCGAGATATATTTGTTGTAGTGGCTGAATGTGAGAAAGCGGAAAATGCGTGTAGCAAATTACCAGTGTTTACCTTTGACGGAAATACTATTTCGTGGGTTTATACATCCACCAATTACAACATAGCCAATGTTGTTTTTAAAGGAAAATATTATTACGGTGTTATGGGGGCGAAACTATGAGTGCCGATTTCAATGTTTATACAGAAGATGGTAAAGAGTTGTTGCCGACACACGAGCAAGCTCCTATTCATTTGACAAGAAAATTAACCTTATTAAGTGAAGGCGTTACTAAAGATTGGGCTGCGGATAGTGAAGCGTGGGGCGTTTCGGTTGCATTAAACGAGGGAGAATTGTTTGGAGCAATCGCAAACAATGGTAAAAGCACAGATTTAACAGTAGCTTTTTCTTTTACACAAAGCAGCGACCATTTTAACTTTTTTTTGTTAAATGCCTTAGGTTACGATGAAGAAAACGAAACATTCACAATCAACCAAACACTTATAGATGCTTTAGAGATTTATATATTTGGCGTGGATGATATAAAGGCATTGGAAAGTGGTACCGGGCTGGAAGTTTATTCCGAAGAAGGAAAGGTGTTGTTCTCAAGCAATTATCCCCCAATGAACGCACTAGGCAAATACGAGGGAAGCTATTGGGGAAAATACACGCAGCCACAAGGAAAGACTGAACAATTTACCTTTGAAAACAGAGAAAAAATTGCTGTCATATGTACTTGCGGCATTCAGTGTCACACTTATATTTACCAAAATCAAGGGAACGGCTACGCAAGCACTTACATGACTATGAGTACCGCTAAGTTTACCGCTGCTAACAAAGTCACATTGGGAGATACACAGTTCTTTTTTGGTAGCTTTTTTGACCCGGACGGCGTTTTCGCAAACAGTAAACCTTTCTTTTGGCAACGTGCGTGGCGCTTCCTGCTTATAGATGCGAGCAATTTTTAAGAAGGTGACCACCAATGTTTACAGTCCAAAACAACAACATCAGCTTAATCAGAGGTGACAGCGGTGCTTTCACCATCAGCATTACCGACACAGACGGCAACGCTGTTGCGTTGACTGACGGCGATGTGCTGACGTTTACGCTCAGACGCACGCCACGGAGTCCGACCATCGTCCTGCAGAAAACAATCACTGACGGAACGCTGACCATCAATCCGTCAGACACGCAGGATATGCCGTTCGGCTCATACGTTTACGACGTGGAGCTGAAGCGAGCTGACGGATACACGGACACAATTATTTCGCCGCATGAATTTCTATTATTAGAAGAGGTGACGTACTGATGGAGAAATTACATGGCACATTGTCAGCAATATCCGCAACGCTTCACGGCACGCTGACCGCTCGGAGCGTAATCGGTGCAGAAATCTATGACGGCGCTTACTCGGTACACTCTGAAGCTCACGAAGTGCAGATTTTACCGACGGCAAACAAACAATTAACAAAGAATATTACTGTTGAGAAAATCCCGTATTACGAAACAAGCAATTTATCTGATGGCATTACGATTTATAATGGTAGTGAAAAGGAGGTCGAAGTAAATTATGGCTGAAAAAATATTAGCAAGGTTGTGTATGGCGGCAAAACGCTGATTGATTTGACCAGCGATACCGTTACCGCTGATAAGCTGCTTGGCGGCGTTATCGCACATGACAAGAGCGGCGCGGCTATTACCGGTGCTTGCACCTATGACGCTGACACCAGCGATGCGACTGCTGCCAGCGCAGAAATTTTAAACGGAAAGACCGCTTATGTTAATAAAATCAAGGTTACCGGCGAGATGAGAAACAATGGTGCGGTTACCGGCAGCATCAGCAAAAAAGCTGATGCCTACAGCATCCCTATCGGCTATCATGACGGCAGCGGCAAGGTAACCATTTCCAGCACGGAGCAGGCCAAGATTATCGCAACAAACATCCGTGCTGGTGTATCCATCTTGGGCGTTGAGGGCACCATGAGCGGCACCGAGGGCGCAAAGGCGCAGGCTAAGACTGCTACGCCTAAGACAACGGCGCAGACCATCTTGCCGGACAGCGCGGGCGGATACAACTACCTTACACAGGTTACCGTTAACCCTATCCCGTATAACGAGAGTGATAATGCTCAAGGCGGCAAGACTGTTACTATAGGTTAAGGAGTGTAGAAAAAATGGCAGTGAATAAAGTTATATATGGCGGTACAACGCTGGTAGACCTTACCGGTGATACCGTCACCGCTGCCGATTTGGCAGACGGAGTAAAAGCAACCGGTGCAGACGGTAACCCGGTTATAGGCCTGATGCAAAAGGTTACCATTGATACTGAGCTGTCAGCCACCAGCACAAATCCTGTTGCTAATAAAGTTGTTTACAATGCCCTAAATAATAAACTAGATAAGACAGGTATGGCTGCCTATGCGACAAGAGACGGCTCCGGCAATATAATCACAGATACCTATGTGAAAAAATCCGAAGTTAGCGGTGGCGTTAGCACATCGGAATCTAATACTTGGACAGGAAAACAGACCTTCCAAAAAATGAAATTTAACTTTGAAAGTTATGATGCTCTACATATTAGTGGTGCTACTGATAATCCGGCTGCATCGGTGGCAGTATATAATGTGCAAGGCAATTTTACCCTAGATATGTCAGTATTAGCAGGTCTGTTAAACAATGGTGACGCTACATTATTTACTGCCCACATAATTTCAAACGGCGCATACACTCTAAGCATTAATAATGCGGGTGCGCTTAAATATGTAGGCAGTGCAACTGATTTAGCAATAACAGCTAACGGATTACTGCTAAATATTATGCTAATCAAAAGCAACAGCGGTGATGTATCAAGCATTGTGCAAGCGTCTAAATTATCATAGAGGTGATAGCATGGGACTTAATAGGTTGGTTATACGAACATCGACCAAAAAAATTGCTGCATTGACATTAACAATGACAATGGGCAGTAGCGGTTATCAGTATGGGTACAGCCGCTACTATTCCAACTTTGGCGAGATTGAGAGCGAAGTGTCGCTGGACGGCAAGGCCGTGACTCTTGTAATGCTATGTTATTATAGTGGTTATCTTGATCTCGCGTTTAATATCGACGGCGTTACAAGCGGCTCATATAACGTCACCGTCAACGTGACCGAGATTGATACAGGCAGGACAGGTACAATCACTCTTGATGTGCCATACGTAAGCTATATCCCTGGATTTTACGTTAGCCCAAATAAAGTGCCGTCTGATTTATCAAGGTTCTTTGTGGCTGCTAATGTCGGTAAAAAATATACCGTCGAGCTGATTTTTAATTAGAGGTGATAAGATGACTACCTATACATATAAAGAGCAGACCTACTCTAGCTTATATGAGCTTTCCGAGGTATTGGGCAAAGACGGTGTATTCGTCCCATTGTCAATCGGTGACGAGGATTTAACAGAATTAGGTGTAACTGTTACACATAAGGAAGAACCTATTGAAAACGTAAAACAGCGTAAAATCTTGATGTTAAAGCGTCAGCGTGACACTGCCGAGGTCGAGCCAATCGAATACAACGGACATCGCTACGATTATGACAGCAAGGCGCGCGACCGCATAGCAGCAGCAATAATTGCGTTGGACGTGCAGGGAGAAGGCGCTAAAATCAGCTGGACTACTGCTGACAATGAGGATGCTGTGGTAACTGCTGCGGACCTGCGTATGATTATCGCTGCCGTTGCCGTACGCAGTAATGCTTTGCACGTTGCCTACCGCACGGCAAAGGCGCAGGTTGAAGCTGCAGGAACGGCGGATGAAGTAAGAGCTGTAACAATGAATTAGGAGGTTGAGAAATGGATTTTTTAGCTTTAAGATACGCCGTATACAACGCGGCGCACACTTTAACTCATGGTTTTACTTATAAATCGGTGATAGGGGCAATCCTTGCCGTCCTGCTGCACAAGCACGCAGTGCTGTTCATGGTTTTCTCCGCGTTGGTGTTTTTGGACTGCTTTACCCGCTGGATGTCTTTAAGCTACAAACGCCTGCAGGGTATGGGACAAACTCCGTCTGTGATGCAGATTATCGGCGGCATCGAGGCAGCACGTGCCGAAGGATTGATTTCCAGTGAGGTCATGAAGCATAGATTTGTTGGCAAGGTCATCGTATACATTCTTTGCGTACTGGCTGCTGTGCTGGTAGACTTGGCGATGATTACGCTGCATCAGCCTGTGTGGGCTGTTCCGCTGGTTGCAGGCTATCTCGTAATTACCGAGCTGCTGAGCATCTGCGAGAACCTCTCGGACGCAGGGATTGAGGCTGTCGGTGAGCTGGCGGCTATCATTAAAAAAAGAAAGACTAACTATAAAAAGTCAAGAGGTAGGTAAGAAAAAATTTCCGTAAAGG